>Ga0114934_10002125_pt1 | contig 12751 bp, 11 predicted proteins | sample 4SBtaG_2_FD_99695 | JGI IMG/M metagenome (GOLD analysis project Ga0114934, IMG submission 99695) | Deep subsurface microbial communities from Kolumbo volcano to uncover new lineages of life (NeLLi) - 4SBTROV10_white metaG | ecosystem: Environmental > Aquatic > Marine > Volcanic ... | reverse complement strand
CGTGTAAGAGGTGCGTCGCTGTGTGATGGCGCATGATCCGCCTGCGCCGCTCGATATCGACCTCCAGGCGGCAGTGATCACCGCGATGGAATTCCCCCTCTAGGACCTTGGCTTTATGCAGGGCCACACCGGCTCCATACCTTTCAACATCCAAAACTTGTGCCCGACCCCTCCGGCTCAGGTTGGTAATGAGGCCCTGATCCCCCACTTGACCTCCTCCTTCGGCATAAAAAGGCGACTCCTTGAAGAGGAAGTAGCCCTCAGCCCCTTCGCTGAGGGACCGGACTTCAGCCAGCTTTGAATCCTCCAGCACCACCAGATCGAAAAGCTCATCCTCTGAGTCGAGATCGCTTTCATACCCAGGTCTGTAACCTAAGAAGGTCATATCGAAAGATGGCATTTCACCTATAACCTCGTCCACGACTCTGGTGAAGCCTCCGAGTGTTGCTCTCTTGGCGGCAGACCGCTCCTTCTGCTGCTCCATCTCCCGCTCGAAGCCCTCGCGGTCGATCGTTAAGCCGTGTTCAACGGCCACATCCGCGGTCAGGTCCGGTGGGAAGCCGTAGGTGTCGTAAAGCCGAAAGACTTCTGTGCCGGGGATCTCGGTGATCCCCTCGCGCTTGAGCCTTGAGATGAGCCGGTCGAGTCGTTCCAAGCCGAAGGAGAGCGTTCGCTCGAACCGCTCCTCCTCCTGCCCTATTGCCTTGAGAATGAAATCCTTCCGCTCAACCAATTCGGTGTAATGATCTCCCATGATCTCGATCACCGTTTTCGCCAATTCACCGAGGAACGGCCCCTCGAACCCCAGCCGCTTCCCGAAGCGGATCGCCCGGCGCATGATCATCCTGAGCACGTAACTCCGCCCCTCGTTCCCCGGGAGGACGTTATCGGCGAGCAAGAAGGCGATCGCCCGCGAATGATCGGCCGGGACACGGTAGGCGACGAACTCCTCGCGCATCTTCTGCTCATCGTGATTGAGCATTTTTTTGATCCTTTCCATAACCGGCTGGAATAGATCGGTGTCGTAGTTCGTCTTCGCGTCCTGGAGGATTGCTACTAAGCGCTCGAAGCCCATCCCCGTGTCCACCCCGGGCTGGGGCAGGTCGGTCCGCGAGCCATCCTCGTGCTGGTCAAACTGCATGAAGACCAGGTTCCAGACCTCCCACCAGCGGTCGCAGTCATTATCTAAGGCTGGCGAGCAATCGGGCCGCCCGCAGGTGCAGTGCTCCGGGCCACGGTCCCAGATCAGCTCAGTATTCGGCCCACAGGGGCCGACATCGCCCATCGACCAGAAATTCGTCTTCTCCCCCATCCTGTGGATCTTCTCCGGCGGCGCCCCGGCGATCTTTTGCCAGAGCGCGAAGCTCTCCTCATCATCCTTGTAGACGGTAAAATGGAATCGATCCTTGTCCATCCCTAAGACCTCGGTGAGGAGCTCCCAGGCAAAGGCGATCGCTTCCTTCTTAAAGTAGTCACCGAAGCTGAAGTTTCCTAACATTTCAAAGAATGTATGATGCCGCGGCGAGGGGCCGACCTGCTCCAGGTCGTTGTGCTTCCCCGAGACGCGGAGGCATTTCTGCACGGTGGTCGCCCGGCTATAGCTCCGCTTCTCCAGCCCGAGGAAGATATTTTTAAATTGGACCATCCCCGCGTTGGTGAACAGCAGCGTCGGGTCACCCTCCGGCACCAGCGAGGAGGAGGGGACGACGCGGTGCCCCCGCTCGCGGAAGTATTCCAGGAAGAGCTGGCGGACCTCGGTGCTCGATAGCGATTTCATTTGGCTCTCCTATTATTCCGTTTGCACGTGCTTGTAGGGGCGAACCTATGTGTTCGCCCTCAACTAGGGCAGACACGCAAGTCTGCCCCTACAATTCTTAACTTGCATACGTGCACACGATATTCTAGCGCTCCGGAGCCCCCGCTTCAAGCGGCGGCCTCCATTTGCTCTCACCCCTTTGAGGTCCTATAATCCCCCCAGAAAAGGAGGCATAATGGAAGAAGCGACGAAGGAGTTCTTGAAGCGCTACATGGAGACGGTCAGCCCCTCGGGCTTCGAGGAGGAAGCCGCCAAGGCCTGGCGGGAGGAGGCGGAGAAGTTCGCTGATCGGACCTGGGTCGATCTCCACGGGAACAGCTTTGCCCTGGTCAACGAGGGCGGCTCCCCGCGGGTGATGCTCGCCGGTCACACCGATGAGATCGGCCTGATGATTAGCTACATCGACGACCACGGTTTTTTATACTTCCGCGGGATCGGTGGCTGGGATCCGCAAATCTTGCCCGGTCAGCGGGTCTGGATCGTGACAGGAGCCGGTAGGCTCACGGGCGTGATCGGGCGGAAGCCGATCCACCTCCTCGAAGAGGAGGAGCGGAAGAAGGTCGTGAAATTGGAGGACCTGTGGATCGACATCGGGGCCCAGGATAAGAAGGAGGCGGAGGAATTAGTAAAAATCGGCGACCCGGCGGTCTTGGCCTATGGATTTGAAGAGATGCGGAACGGCCTGGCCGCCTCGCGGGGCTTCGACGATAAATCGGGGGCCTTCGTCGTCCTGGAGGCGGCGCGGCTGCTCGCGCAATTGAATCCCAAAGCCGAGATCTATGCCGTGGCCACGGTCCAGGAGGAGGTCGGCCTGCGGGGGGCGCGGACGAGCGCCTTTGGGATAAATCCCAAGGTGGGGATCGCCGTCGATGTCGGCTTCGCCACCGATACCCCGGCGATGGATAAGGAGAAAAGGAAGGTCGGCGAGGCCAAGATGGGGAAGGGGCCGATCATCGCCCGTGGGCCGAATATCAATGGGAAGCTCTTCGGGCTACTGGTAGAGACGGCTGAAGATAAAAAGATCCCTTACCAACTCGAAGGGGCACCGCGGGGGACGGGGACCGACGCCAACGCGATCCAACTGACGCGCGCCGGGGTGGCCACCGGTCTAGTTTCCATTCCCAACCGCTATATGCACAGCCCCTGCGAATTGGTGAATCTGGAAGATATGGAGAACATCTATAAGCTCCTAGCCTATGCCGTGGCGCAGATTGACGATAAGATGGACTTTATACCAGGGGCGAACACCTAGTGTTCCGTCAACTCTCTCTTGCTGAGCAGTTTCCTCTCCGCTGGTGGGAGAGGATTGAGGTGAGGGGGATCATCACCCCCATCCCCGCCTGGGGGCTTACACTCCCATCAAGGGGGAAGGGGACAATAGGGAATAAGTCGATTCAAACGTGACAGAGCATTTAGGTTCGCCCCCACGGCTGGTCGACATTAGATCAGCCGTGGTAAATGACGTAGGGGCAGACCTACGTATCTGCCCTGATACTATGTATGGGCCCTGAAATCCGAGGAGGCCGCTATGGGTGGAATTGGTAAATATGCGTTTACGAGGCTGTTGCTTACCATTCCCATGTTATTCATTCTCCTCACGCTGGTCTTCATCATCCTCCGCGTCATGCCTGGCAACCCCTGCCTCTCGATGCTCGGCGGGCGGAACGCGCCGCAGTCAGCGATCGATCGCTGTATAAAGCAATATGACTTGAATAAGCCGCTCTATCTGCAATACTTTCAATATCTGGGCAACATCGCCCGGGGGAACTTCGGCACCTCGATCCGCACCGGCCGCCCTGTGGTCAAGGATGTCTTCGACAGATTCCCTGCCACCTTCGAGCTGGCGATCTTCTCCATGCTGATCGCAATCCTTATCGGGATGTTCACCGGGATCTTCGCCTCCACCCATAGCGATCGACTGGCAGATCATAGCCTGAGGATCTTCAATATCGTCTCCTTCGCCATGCCGATCTATTGGGTCGGCTTGATGGCCCAGCTCATCTTTGCGGTCAAGCTAGGGATATTGCCCGTAGGGGGGCGGCTGGAGCCGATCACCGCGGCCTACTTCCACCCGATCACCAAGTTCTACGTGCTGGACAGCATCCTGCAGAAGAACTGGGGCCTCCTGATTGAGGTGTTGAAGCATCTCTTCCTGCCTGCTTTGACTCTGGGACTGGTCCAGTCAGGCTTTTTGGGGAGGATCAGCCGCTCCTCGATGCTCGAGGTCCTCGATAAGGATTACGTGACCACCGCCCGCTCCAAGGGGCTGCGGGAGAGGATAGTGATCTATCAACATGCCCTGAAGAACGCCCTCATCCCCATCGTCACCATCAGCGGCCTGCAGTTCGCCCTGCTCCTCGGCGGGGCCATCCTCACCGAGACGACCTTCTCCTGGCCGGGACTGGCCAGGTATCTGCTGCGGAGCATCGATGCGCGCGATTTCTTTGCCCTGCAGGGGACGATCGTCTTCTTCGCCATCTTCATCTCTACCGTCAATCTGATCGTAGATGTCATCTACTCCTTGATCGATCCAAGGGTGAAATACTGATGCTCGCCAAGTGGCTGGTGGCCCGTATCCACGTGCTCAGCAAGCAGCATCTGATGATCATCGGCATGATCATCGTCGGCTCCATCATCTTGATCACCGTCCTCGCCCCGTTCATCGCCCCTTATGATCCGGTCAACTATCAAGACGGAGGCCGCTTGGAGCCGCCGAGCCTCAAGCATCTGCTGGGGACCGATCAGTTGGGACGAGATGTGCTCAGCCGGATCATCTATGGGGGGAGCGTCCCCCTGAAGGTGGCCGGGATCGCGGCCTTGATCGCCCTGGTAACGGGGATGATCATCGGCCTCTTCTCCGGCTACCGTGGGGGGATCACGGACCGGACTTTCTCCTTAATGATGGACGCGATGTATTCCTTCCCTGGCCTGATCCTGGCCATCGTCATCGTGGCTACCCTGGGGGCAGGGATCTTCGGCATGGTCTTCGCCATCTCCTTCGTCTATATCCCAACCTATTTTAGGGTCGTCCGCGGTCAGGCATTGCAAATTAGAGAGCAGGAGTTCGTCGAGGCTGCACGGGCTGAAGGGGCGAGCGGTTTCAGGATTCTCTTAAAACATATCGCCCCCAACACGGTCAACAGCGTGATGGCAGTGCTCTCCTTCAACATCGCCGATGCAATCCTCACCGAGGCTGGTCTATCGTTTCTGGGCTTCGGCCTCCCGCCGCCGGCGCCGGACTGGGGGTTCGACATCTCCAACGGCCAGCGATTTCTCCTGGCTGGAGACTGGTGGCTGATTACCTTCGCGGGGATAGCGATCATCGTGCTCTGCCTCGGCTTTGGGATGATCGGCGAGGGAATCAGCGATCTGATCAACCCCAAGCGTCGGAGGAAGCGAGCTTGACAACCAGGCTAAGTTGTGCTAGAATTATTCCTTGAAGGAGGTGATGGAACGCGGGAAATAGATTAAAACCCATAAATCTCAGGAGGTGTAAAGTAGAAGATGTCTCTAAAGTTTAGGCTGATTGGAATTGGGATGTTGGTGTTGGTCTTGGGATTGGTCCTCTCCTTAGGGGCCTTGCCCCAGGAGAAGGTCCTCACCATCGGCACGACCGACCGGATCACCGAGCTCTCTCCGGCTAACTCCTATGACTTTTGGACCTGGCACGTCTTCCGCCAGACGACCAACGGCTTGGTCACGATCAAGCCGGGAACCAGTGAAGTAATCCCCGCGCTGGCGAAGAGCTGGGAGATCTCACCGGACGGCACGGTCTATACCTTCCATCTGCGACAGGGCGTGACCTTCACCGACGGTGCACCGTTCAACTGCGCCGCGATGAAGTGGTCCATCGACCGGAATCTGAAGCTCAATGGCCCTAAGGGCGGCGTCTACCTCATCAGCATGATCAAGGAGACGAAGTGCGTCGATGACTACACGCTCCAGATCACCATCTCAGGAGCGGATACCACCTTCATCAAGCGGCTGGATAACCCTCCGGCTTGGGCCTATAGCCCCCAGTCAACTCCGGCGGATGAGTTTGCCAACGGCAAGTGGGCCGGGACCGGGCCTTACAAGATGATCGAGTATAAGCCCGAGGAGCGCGTGGTCTATCAGGCCTATGAGGGCTACTGGGGCTGCAATGACAAGATCGTGACCGCGGAGGAGAAGGCGATCTTCTGCCCCAAGATCAAGAAGGTCGTCGAGGTCTTCTATGCCGATGCCGCGGCCCTGCGCGCAGCGACCGAGGCTGGCGAGGTCGATATCGGCTTCCGCACCTTCAACCCCGATGATATCCTCTCCATGGCACAGAACCCTAACTTAAAGGAGTTCAAGGCCGCGAGCAGCGTCGCCATCAGGTATCTCGTCTTCAACGTTACTATGGCGCCGTTCGACAACCCGCTCGTTCGGGAGGCCATCGCCTATGCTGTGGACCGGGATGCGATTGTGTCCAAGGTGTTTGGCGGAATCAATAAGCCGCTTTATACTATGGTCCCGCCGGGGTTCGCCGAGAGCGAGAATGTCTTCCCAGCTCGCGATCTGGCTATGGCCCGCGATCTGCTCAAGCAGGCTGGCTATACCAAGGACAACCCCTTGGAGATCACGCTCAGCTTCACCCCCAAGCACTATGGCACGACTGAGTCCGACGTAGCTGCCGTGATGAAGACCAGCCTGGAGGAGACCGGCGTGATCAAGCTCAACATCGAGTCCCTGGAGTGGGGCACGATGACCGACCGGATGTCCAAGAAGGATGAGCTGCCCTTCTTCCTCCTCGGCTGGTATCCGGACTTCCTCGATCCCGATAACTACCTCGCTCCGTGGCTGACCGAGTCAACCGTCTCCCTGGGCTCCTTCACTACCGATAAAGTAAATAAGAAGTTCCAGGATATGGAGCGATACGAGACCGATGAAGCTGTCAGGGCCCTGATCTTCGCCGCTTGGCAGGAGTATATGGCCGCCGATTGGCCCTATGAGCCGTTCTCTCTTGTCCTCAAGGCGAAGCTAGCGGGCGTTGTTAGCATGACCACGCATCCTGCTGTGAGGGGCTTGGCTCAGGAAGCAATTAACGAGATCCCCTGGGAGTCAACATCGAGTGAAGTGCCGCAGCCAGTGGTCGTCATCCCACTCTGGCAGAACATGGCGCAGATGTATGCCTTCACCCAGCCGAACATCACCGGCGTGGTCCTCGATGTCACCACCTACTTCCGCGACTGGCTAGTCGATAAGAAGTAGTTCCAAACTGACCGGAAATGACAGGGCGCCGGGCGCAAGCTCGGCGCCCGTGCTTTTACCGAGCTAGGGAATTCAACCCATTCTCTTCTATCCCCAAATAAATTCTCCGGGATCTTGCCTGATAACTCTCAAATATGCTAATATCAAAACGGTGAGCATTCATGATCGAGCAAGAGTTGACTAAACTGGCCCAGGAGATCACCGGCAAGGAGAGGCCTGAGGAGGCCCTGGGCACGGCTTTAAAGGGCTATCTAGAGCAGCAGGTAGAGGGATATCAGGAGGTCATTCGAGAGCTTGAGCAAAAGTATGGAATGTCCTTTGAGGAGTTTGAGAAGAAGTTAGGCCAGGAGCTTACGCTCTCCTGGGAACATGAGAGGGATTATATGGCCTGGGAGGAGGCCGTCACCAACCTGCAATACTTCCAGAGGGTCGCCGAGCGATTGAAGACCTATGCCTGATCAGTTCATCGCCGATGCCCTTTCCGCCGCGAAAGCCTTCCTGTGGATTAAACGAGTCGATCCAAAGAAGATGGGCAAGGTCGCCAGGCTCAGATTATGGCTCAATTCCGACTTCTCCTCAACGTGCCAACGTGTTAACGTGCACACGATGAAGATCGGGTGGCATCTCCACCCTTTCAGAGAGCAGGATATCCATCGGCCCATACAACCCATCTCGATGGGGGAATTCCTACGACTCTTAGGGGATGAGTTAAGAGAGAGGGACAAACTATAAATGGGAGATGAGATCACTCTTCAAATCTTTCTCTTCCTCATCGGCCTCATCCTGCTCTACTTCGGGGCCGAGGGCCTGGTGCGAGGCGCTTCTAATTTGGCCCGCGCCCTGCACATTCGCCCGGTGATCGTCGGCCTCACCGTGGTTGCCTTCGGGACCTCTGCCCCCGAGCTGATCGTCAGCCTGCTCGCCGCTGTGCGGCGGAGCGAGGCCCTGGCAGTAGGAAATGTCGTCGGGAGCAACATCGCCAATATCGGCCTGGTCCTGGGCATTGCCGCCCTCATCCGCCCGCTCCGCGTCGAGCGGGGGCTGATCCGCCGCGAGGTCCCGATGATGCTCGCCGCCTCGTTTCTCTTCTACGGCTTCGCCTGGAGCGGGACGATCAGCCGGACCTTCGGGGGGATCCTCTTCGCTGGGCTCTTGGTTTTCCTCCTCTATAGCGCCTTAACGGCTAAGGAGTCAGGAGTCGAGAGTCAGGAGTCAAGAGTCAGGACTGAGGACTCAGGACTCAAGACTCAATTACTGCTCCTCCTTGGCGGCCTCGGCGGGCTTCTCGGAGGTGCACAATTGATGGTCGGCTCAGCGGTCTATCTCGCACGAGCGATCGGGGTGAGCGAGGGGATCATCGGCTTGACTCTAGTAGCTGGGGGAACTTCGCTGCCGGAGCTCGCCACCTCGATAGTCGCCGCCCTCAAGCGGGAGGCGAATCTGCTCGTGGGGAACATCATCGGGAGCAATCTCTTCAATATCCTGGCCGTCGCCGGGCTCGTCTCCTTGGTCCGGCCGCTCCCCGTAGAGCAGGGGTGGCTCTTCTTCCAGTTTCCCGCGATGCTCCTCTTCTCCCTGGCCCTCCTCCCCATCATGTGGGATCATAAAATCTCCCGCTGGGAGGGCGGGCTTCTCCTCGCCGCTTATCTGGCCTTCCTCGCCCGGCTCTTCTAGATAGCTGCACGGAGATCATTGGACACTCTCTATAACCTCACCTCCGGCCTGCGGCCACCCCCTCTCCGCTGCGGAGAGGGGGACGGGGGGTGAGGTCAAGGCGTATCCCTTCTAATCAGTAGGGCAGGTCATCTTGAGGACCCGCTCTGCGGGGACGACCAACTGCTTGGAGATCTCTTCGTAAATCTGCTTGAGGTCCTCGGCTGTCGGGGCCATGTAAAACCGGCCGCCGGTGGCATCGGCCATGTCCTCGAGCTTCTTCCGCGAGGGGGCGCTCCCCAGGCCGATGGCGTAGATCGTGATCCCCTTCTGGCGGGCCAGGGCCACCGGTGAGCCAGATTGAGCGGAGAAGGTATAGGTCCCATCGCCGTCGGTGAGGAAGATGATCACCCGCTTCACGCCGGGGCGGCCGCGGACAAACTCATCGATCGCCGCGGAGAGTCCCGCATTGAGGTTGGTCGCCCCGCTGGCATCGACCCGCTCAATCTGCTGCTCTATCCGGCCAAAATCGCTGGTCAGCGGTTGGACGAAGTCGATATCGTTGTCCCAACTGACGACCCCCGCCTGGTCGCGCTGGGGGTCGAGCTGCTCGACGAACTGCTTGGCGGTGGTGATCCGCAGTCGCCGCGGATCGTTGACCTTCATGCTCCCCGAGCTGTCGATCGCCAGCATCAGATCGACCGGCGCCCGCTGGACCTTCCCCGGAAGCTGCTCGAAGGTGAAGGTCATCCCACTTAGGCACTTCCAGATCTGATCTACTTTCCCCTCCAGCGCCCGCACCTCGGCCTTGATCTCCGCCAGACCGTGGTCGGGATCGCCGAGCTCTGCTGCCACCCGATCGAGCTGGTCCTTGATCGCTTTAAGACCATAAGCCGGATCAGCGAGCATCCCCGCGGCCTCCTGGCGCTGGAGGAGTCCCTCCAAATCGGGGAGGACGGTGAGCGCCATCTGGGATTCAAGCTGCAGGAGCTCGGCCTTGATCTCTGCCAGGCCATATTGGGGGCTATCGAGGCGGGCGAGGATCCCGCTGATCCCCGGCCCCACTTGATTGTCGAGCCGGGCGGTGATCCCCTGAAGCCAACCCTCCAACCGGCTCGTGTTGGTGCTCATGGTGAGGTTCAGGCTGGAGCCGAGCCGATCGATTCTCCTCGCGAGGGCCGCCAGGCCGTGGTCGGGGTCGTCGAGCTTCCCGGAGAGCGCGGAGACCCCCAGGGCAAGGTCGCCGATTCCCTGGTTCAGGCTGAGCCAGCGGCTCTGCCAGGCCCCCTCCCGCAGGAGCTCGGCGAGGAAGGCCACATTCCCCCCCAGGTTCTCATCCAGCTCGCCGAGGGCGCGAAAGAGCCCCCCAATATCCTGTGCGGCAGCCGAGGTCACCTCCGAGCCGTTCCAAGTGGTTACCGTCGTCCCGTCGAGGAGTTCCCCGATCGCCCGCAGTGCGCTCCCCTTGTATTCCAAGGTCCGCCGCAGCCCCTCGAGGGCCACGGGGCCCTTGGCCTCGTCCTCCCGAGGTTGGCGATAGCTTTTTAACAATGGCTCCAGGCCGACGGCGGTGAAGAGCCCATCGAGCAGCCCCAACTCCTCCGTGCTCAGACCGGAGATCGCTCCCTCAAGCTGGAGGGCCAACAGCCGCTCCCTATTGAGGAGGTTCACCGTCTCCCCGGCGAACCCCTGGAAGGCGGCGGGCAGCTCCTCTAAGTTCATCCGAATCGAGAGCCCGGCGAGGGCCAGGAACTCGTCCATCGCCGCGAAGGCAGCATAGCTTACCTCGCCCGCTTGGCCCTCCCGCGATGATATCTCCAAGGAGAGCCCCTTGCTCCGCCCCTGGCTCGTCACCACCGAGACCATAACCATCCCCGGACCCAGATCAGGGACAGCCACGATCAGCCGTTCCTCGCTGGAGAGCGGTGGGGCGAGGGGCTGGACCTTTCGGCTGTTGAAGATAACTGTCGCATCGGGGCTGAAGCCCTGGCCCTGGATCAACAGCAGATCGCCCGGCGCGGCCGCATTGACCGCCTCCCCCGGCCGGAGGGCTTGGGCCACCTCCGTAGCCAGGGGATCGAACGCTGGGCGATAGAGCCCCGCGATCTGCGGCCCGGCTGCCGCCAGTGAGATGAGGACCGCCCCCCCCAGGATGAGCACCAAAACCAGGAAAAACCTTCTGTTTATCATAATTCACCTCTCCTCTCTATTTTGTCCGCCCATCGAACAGCGATAACCGCTTCCTGCCTTAACTCTATCATCTCCGCCCGGGCATATCTGTAATCTCCGTCACCCCCGTGGGGAGTCCTCTCGCCATTGCTGTGAGCTTGGTCACTCCCCTTCTCGCCGATGCGGGAGCAGAGGATTCCCACCGAGCTGATCATGGAGAGGCTTGGGCATAATTCCCCTATCGTGACGAAGCGCTACATCGGGCCCACCGACGACGAGCCCGAGGAGGTGGAGAACCACGTCAATCTGTGATCTAAGGCCAGGAGGTTGACATTGGCATTGACCGACCCCCTCCCCCGAATAATGAGAGAGCGCCTATGACTAAAAACAGAGAGTTACAGATGAAGTCCTACACCTTCAAGGTAGTCTTGGAGAAGGATAAGTGGCCCGACGAGCCGGAGGCGGAGGCCATCTGGCGCGCTTATATCCCCATCTTGCCCGCGGCCCACGCCTGGGGCGGCACCCCGCAAGAGGCCCTAGAGAACCTCAGGAATGCCGTCGGGCTCATCATTGAAGAGATGCTAGAGCGGGACGAGCCGATCCCCGAAGAGCCGCGCTCCCATGTCAAGACGAGCAAAGAGCCCTTGATCACCATAACCGTCTAGACCTCATGGCATCGATTACAGCAAGCTGCGCGGCCTGACCGTCCGCGAGCTCGTTACAGCCCTCAAGAGAGATGGGTTTATCCCCAAGAGGAGCAAAGGTGCGACCTGCCTCTTCTGCCATCCTGATGGCCGCAGGGTCATCATCCATGAGCACCGTCCAGGCCAGACGCTCAAGATCGGCACCCTCAAGGAGATCATGGAGAACGAAGTCCTATGGGATGAGCGTGACCTGAAGCGCCTCAAGCTGCTTAAGTAACCGGAGTTATTCTCAGCTTGTCTGCTTCTGATCCCCTCCCAGAGCTTCTCCCTCAAGCGGCGGGCATCTTCGATCTCTTTCAGCTCAGGATGATTCCTGTCTTTCCAGCTTCCCTGCCTAGGCGAGGGTATCGCCTGAGGTTGCGAACCGATCCTATCCTGCTATACTCCTCTCTCTGCAACCCTAGTCTCCCGCCACAACTCGCCGGATCTCGTTCAGGAGAGCTTGCTCGCGTGCTTCCAGAAAGGCGTCATAATCATCATTTTCCATAGCCCTTAGCGCGTCACCTTCGATAAAATGGGTCGCTAGTATCTCCTTGCAACGTTCCTTCGGAACAAGTCGTTCAAGATACTGGCTCGGACTCTGCCGGCTAATCCTACGATTCATTCGCGAAGAGATCAGAGTCTTATTCACGATCGTGTTGATCTCTGCTGGTTTATACCGCGGCTGGTGGCTCTCGTCTTCCAGCTTCTTAAGATACGCCTGAGGAAAGATATGATGGTCGTCCAAAGCGTGGAACTCGATAAAATCATCCGCTTGAAAGTCTTTGGCTCCCCTGATGGCGATTAAGTTCATAATGCCTTTGTAGACGGAATTCATGCGAGCTACAGGACGAATCCCGAAGTTGGGATTGTTCAGGATCTCACGCTCAATCTGTTCGAAGACATCGGGCTTCTGCTCAGGTTGCTCGAACCATCTACTGATCTCAGCATAATTAGCTAAAGTATGTAGCCGGCTTGTCGGATGCATCCGCGGATGGCATCGGTTCGGTGGCGCAACCGCTCCTTGGCTTTGCGCAGCTCATAACGGAGTTCCAAGAGGTGGTTACAGCGGATGTTCTTCAGCTCTACCCCCTTCAACTGCTGCCAGATCCCCTCGTCTGCGTTCAGTTCGGGAGCATAGCCGGGCAACTGCTCCAGATGGATCCGTTCGCCACCACCGTTGGCGAGGAAGTCCTTG
>Ga0114934_10002124_pt1 | contig 12755 bp, 6 predicted proteins | sample 4SBtaG_2_FD_99695 | JGI IMG/M metagenome (GOLD analysis project Ga0114934, IMG submission 99695) | Deep subsurface microbial communities from Kolumbo volcano to uncover new lineages of life (NeLLi) - 4SBTROV10_white metaG | ecosystem: Environmental > Aquatic > Marine > Volcanic ... | reverse complement strand
TACAAAAAGAGGCCGAACAAGCGCTCATGCTTATCAGGGAGGCCCACTTGGAATTTACTGATTTTTATCAGGGCAAATCGGGGGTAGCCGGTTATTTTGAAAAACTTCGAGGGTGGCGGTACAAAATCAAAGAGCTCTTTCCCAACAGCTATATCAACAAGGCCATCGACGAAGACCTATGGTACAGCAAAGGCAAACCACAACATATAAAAGACCAAATTGACACGATTGCCCCTGTTTTAAGAAAACATTTAATCACCATCATTGACGAATTAAAATCATATGCGGCTAATGTTTTGGTTTACCGCAACATATACCAGGCGGCCTTAATTCGTGAAATCCGTCAATTATTGGATCAGTTCACTTTAAAAACCGGGGCCGTACACATTTCAGAATTTAACAAGCGCATATTTGAAGAGATTTCCGATCAACCCATTCCTTTTATTTATGAACGAATTGGCCGGCGTTACCGGCATTTCCTCATCGATGAATTTCAGGACACTTCGGTACTGCAATGGAATAATTTGCTCCCACTGGTGGAAGAATCGCTGGCCGGAGGACACTTCAACATGATTGTAGGGGATGCCAAACAGGCCATCTACCGTTTCCGGAATGGTGAAGTAGAGCTGTTTACCCATCTGCCCAAACTCTATGGCCAGAACGACACACCCGAGAACCGTATCCGCCAACAAGCCATTGAAAACAATTATATCGAGAAACGACTAAAAGTCAATTACCGTTCGCGTGAAACGATTATTGATTTTAACAACCGGTTTTTTGAACAAGCCGCACAAAGTCTGGATGATCATTTCAGAGGAGTTTACGACGATCATTTTCAAGATACACCCCGTCAAAAAAAGGCCGGGGGGCTCGTGCAAATCGACTTTATCCATTCGTCGGGTAAAACCGAATACAATGAGCAAAAAAAGCAAAAAATTATTACCTGGATAAGCCAACTTCAGGAAAAAGGCTATCCCCTTCAGGAGATTTGTGTACTCACGCGCACCAATGAAGCAGGTGCCGAAATAGCGGCCCATCTCCTTGGCAAAGGATTTCCGGTCGTTTCGGCCGATTCACTCAAACTCAACATATCGGTTGAAGTAAGACTGGTTGTCGGATTGTTGCGCTGTCTGCTCGAACCCGGAAACCAGCTTTACCAGCTTGAATTTCTCAGCCGGTATCACGAATTCCATCAATTGGACAAAAATATCAACGGGCTGTTTACGGAAATCATCCAACGCGACAATGCCCTTGCCTGGTTTTTCAGCCATTACGAACCGGACTTCCCCGATTTGGAAACCCTGCAAACCCGCACGGTATTCGAAATTTCGGAAGAGATTATTCGCCACCTGATTCGTCCCAAGCAACCCAATATTTTTCTGCAATATTTTCTTGATTTTGTTTTCGATAAACAGGCCGTTTATGAAGGGTCGCTGGCTGGATTTTTAAAATTGTGGGATGAAAAAAAGGACAAACTGAACATTCTCATGCCTGAAGGACTTGATGCCATTCAGGTGATGACAGCACACAAAGCCAAGGGGTTAAAATTCGGCGTGGTGATTGTTGACTTAGCCAAAGACAAAAAGCCCAATACCCGCAATTATTTCTGGGATCAGATTCCTGAAATACAAGTAAAAAAACTACCCATCGCGCTCCTGCGGATGAATACAGACCTTGAATTTATCGGGAAAAAACAGGTTCTTGACTATGAAAAGGCCAAAACCGATCTTGATTTTTTAAATTTAATTTATGTAGCCTTTACACGTCCGGTAGATGGCTTGTATGTGCTGGGAAAAATCCAAAAGGAAAAACCCGACCTGTTTTCGGCTTATCTGAAGGATTTTTTAACGTCGCAAAAATTGTGGAACAACGATCAGGAAAGTTATTGTATTGGACGGTTTCCCGACGATTACAAACCGGAAAAATCCGAAAGCACTGATGTGGTCACCTTAAAAGAGTACCCCACCGTTGCCTGGTACAAACATTTGGTGGTAGCACCTGAAGAGGATATTTTTTGGGAAGCTATGGGGCAACAGTCATCGCGAACCTATGGCAATATCATCCACCACATACTTTCCAAAATCGATTGGGCCGACCAGGCTGAACAGAAAATAGCCGCCATGCATCACGCCGGCATCCTCGATGCGGATGAAACAAAAAAAGCACATCAGCTTTTGGATAATTTTTTTGCCAATCGTGACATTGCCCCCTATTTTCAAAAAGGAAATATCATCAAAAAAGAAACCGAACTCTACAACTCGCAAAAAGGACACTTTGTACGTCCCGACCGGGTCGTACTCATCAACGAAAAGCTCTGCATCATTGACTATAAAACCGGTGAAGCACGCAAAAGCCATCAGCAGCAGCTTAACCAATATGCCGAAATTTATGCACGGTTGGGTTATCAGTCCATCGAAAAAGTATTGATATACCTTTCTCCGCAAATTCACGTACTTCGTTTTTAGGTATGGCTTCTTACCCGCTTCAAAGAGAAACAAGGAAGCCGTTGCCGATTTCATTTTTTACAGTAGTTTTGTAAAACAAATTTCCAAATCTCGATAACTGACCCGACATGAGCCAACCATTAAAAATGATTAACCGAGAAATTTCATGGCTACACTTTAACGAACGTGTTTTGCAAGAGGCCATGGACGCCACCAACCCGCTCATCGAGCGCCTTCGGTTTTTAGGCATCTTTTCAAACAACCGAGACGAATTTTTCAGGGTTCGTGTGGCTACCCTGAAGCGCATGATACAGGTTTCGAAAACCAAAGATCAGAAACTCGATTTCAATCCCAGAACCGTTTTGGCCGAAGTACTCGATGTGGTAGAAAAGCAGGAAAAGAAATACAATGCCACCTTTTTGGAAATAAAAGAATCGTTGAAAGAAAATCATATCTATTTTGTGGATGAAACAGAAATTAACGAAGAACAGGGAGCATTTGTCTGTCGTTATTTTAACGAACATGTGCAGCCTTTTCTATTCCCCATTATGCTCAAAAACCTGAAGAGTCCCGACCTGCTTCGTGATAAATTTATTTATTTGGCCGTGGTCATGCACGATTCAAACGGGCGATTGGAAGACGATTATTCACTCATCATGGTTCCCACCGACCAGTTATCGCGTTTTTTGCTTCTGCCCGAGCAAGGCGACAATAAATATGTGATGATGTTGGACGATGTAATCCGATACGGATTGGGCGATATTTTCAAACCCTTTGGATTTGACACTTTCGAAGCATATACCATCAAATTTACCCGCGATGCCGAACTGGATATCGACAACGACATCTCTAAAAGTTTTTATGAACTGATGAGCGAAAGCCTGAAAAAGCGCAGCCATGGACTACCGGTCCGTTTTGTCTATGACAAAAACATCAGCCCGTTGTTGCTAAAAAGACTCATCAAAAAATTAAAAATATCGGAAGAAGACAGTTTGCGCGGAGGCGGACGGTATCACAATTTCCGTGATTTTATTTCATTTCCCAACCTGGGCCGGAACGATTTGGTGTATGACCGACCCCGCCCCCTGCCACACCCGCTACTGAAAGAAAGTTCCAGCATTTTACAAGTCATTCGCCAACGCGATTTGATGCTCCACTATCCCTACCAATCGTTTCAATATGTGGTCGATTTACTTCGGGAAGCCTCCATCGACCCAAAGGTAAAAGCCATTAAAATGACTTTTTACCGGGCAGCACGCGATTCAAATGTGATCAATTCGCTCATCAACGCAGCCCGAAACGGCAAACATGTTACCGTATTTTTGGAAATTCAGGCACGCTTCGATGAAAAGGCCAACATTTATTGGGCAGAAAGGCTAAAAGAGGAAGGAGTCAAGATTATCAAAACTTTGCCGGGCTATAAAGTACATGCCAAATTAATGCTTATTCGACGCAAAGAAGGTGGCGAAAATATTTATTATACCAATATCAGTACGGGTAATTTCAACGAATCCACTGCCAAAATTTATGCTGACGACAGTTTATTTACTGCTAACCAAGCCATTGCACGTGAAGTCAATATGGTTTTTCACCTGCTTGAATCACCTTATACCCCTCCCAAGTTTAAGCATTTGATAGTTTCTCCTTATTACATGCGCGAACAAATCATTAAGCTCATCAATCAGGAAATAAAAAATGCACAGGCCGGTAAAGAAGCATGGGCTCTGCTCAAGATGAACAACCTAGTTGACAAAAAAATAGTAAGAAAACTCAGCCAGGCCTCCAATGCCGGTGTCAAAATCAAAATTATCTGCCGGGGAATTTGTGTGCTGGTTCCGGGCATAAAAGGTTTTAGTGAAAATATTGAAATCAAAGGTGTGATTGATCAATATCTGGAACATTCGCGGGTATTTGTTTTTGCAAACAACGGTGACACCAAATATTATATTTCATCAGCCGATTGGATGAACAGAAATTTTGATTATCGATTTGAAGTGGCTTGTCCCATTCGTGATCAACATGTGCAACGCGAGCTCATGGACATGCTCCAAATGCAATGGGCCGACAACACCAAAGCACGACTTATCAACAGTACGCCCATCAACCAATATCGCTTGCCCAAGCCAGGTGAAAAAAGTGTCCGCTCACAAGTTGATACCTATCAGTATTTTAAAAATTTACTGTCGAAATAAAAAAGGCCGCTATCGATTTGATAGCAGCCTTTTTTTTGGATCAATTTCTCCTAATCTTCAGAAGAATAATCGAGTGATGCCTGGCGTTTGTAGAAATTATAACGCCATTTTGCATTTTTCAATGCTACTTTTTCCAACTCTTCGGCCCTTTCGGGGAAAGCTTTCTTCAACGAGGTGAAACGTACTTCCAGATTATGGAATTCTTTCAATTTGTCGAAATCGGGTTCTTTCGAATCGAGCATCAAGGGATTTTTACCTTCAAGCTCCAAAAGCGGATTATAACGGTAAAGGTTCCAATAACCGGATTCTACAGCCAATTTTTCCTCGTGTTGCGAACGGTTCATTCCATTGCGCAAGCCATGAGCAATACAAGGTGAGTAAGCAATAATCAACGAAGGTCCCGGATAGGCTTCCGCTTCTTTCAATGCTTTGAAGTATTGGTTGAAGTTGGCGCCCATGGCCACTCTGGCAACATAAACATAACCATAGCTCATATAAATGGCACCCAGATCTTTTTTGCTGATCTCTTTACCGGCAGTTGCAAATTTAGCTACAGCACCGGTTTGGCTGGCTTTGGAAGCCTGGCCACCCGTATTGGAATAGACTTCGGTATCAAGTACCAATACATTGACGTCTTCACCGGAAGCAAGCACATGGTCAAGTCCACCGTAGCCAATGTCGTAAGCCCAACCGTCACCACCGATGATCCACATTGACTTTTTAACAAAGTATTGCTCCAGTTCCATAAGTTGTTTGGCCAAGTCGTCATCAGCGCCTTTAAGCACTTCAACAACTTTCTTAGAAGCTTCTTTTGACTCTTCTCCCAAGTCTTTGGCAGCAATCCAGGCTTCAAAAGCCTCTTTTCTTTCTTCGGTAGTACCGGCTTCAATGGCTTCTTTCATCAAACGTTCAATACGGTCACGCATTTTGCGAATACCGGTTGACATTCCCATACCATATTCGGCATTATCTTCAAACAGTGAATTGGCCCAGGCCGGTCCTTTTCCTTCGGCATTTACGGTATAAGGTGTCGAAGGAGCCGATGCACCATAAATGGAAGAACATCCGGTGGCATTGGCAATCATCATACGGTCGCCATACAATTGGGTCACGGTTTTGATATATGGGGTCTCACCACAACCGGCACAAGCACCTGAAAATTCAAACAGAGGTTGTGCAAACTGGCTGTTTTTAACATTAATGAATTTATCAACCTGACCGGTTAATGTTTTATCGGTTACATTTTTAATCAGATAATCCCAATGGGCGATTTCCTCTTTTTGCGTATCGAGGGCCTTCATTACCAACGATTTTTCGGGTGAAGGACATACATCCACACAACTACCGCAACCGGTACAGTCGAGCACATCAACTTGAATACGGTATTTAAGCGGTTTTAATTTCCCTTTGGTTTCAAGAAGCTGCATACCCTCCGGAGCATTTTCTTCTTCCTTTTCATTGATAAGGAACGGTCGGATGGCAGCGTGAGGACAAACATACGCACATTGATTACACTGGATACAGTTGTCGCCAATCCATTCGGGAACATTAACTGCTACGCCTCGTTTTTCATAAGCGGCAGTCCCGGCAGGAAAAGTACCGTCTTCGCGGCCTTTGAAAGCGCTAACCGGCAAATCGTCGCCTTTCAGATGATCGATGGGTTTTACCACTTCACGAATAAATTGAGGCATATCTTTGTAAGGATCCTCTTTTTCTTTTAATTCGATATCAGCCCATTCTTTAGGAACTTCTATTTTCTGTACATCGCCACCGGCATCAACAGCAGCATAATTCATACGGACAATCTCGTCACCCTTGCGTCCATAAGTTTTATTGATGAACAACTTCATTTTTTCAACGGCATCTTCGTAAGGAATTACTTCCGAAACTTTGAAGAAAGCCGATTGCATGATGGTGTTGGTACGGTTCCCCAAACCAATTTCACCAGCCAGCTTGGTAGCGTTGATGGTATAAAAGGAGATGTTGTGCTCGGCCATATATTTTTTCATATCGTCGGGCAGGCGGCGTTTGGTTTCTTCTTCGTCCCAAATACTGTTCAAAAGAAAAGTACCACCGTCTTTTAAGCCTTTCAACATGTCGTATTTACCCAAATAAGCCGGCACGTGGCAAGCTACAAAGTCAGGGGTATTTACCATGTAAGTAGAACGGATGGGCGTATCGCCGAAACGAAGGTGAGAAATGGTAATACCACCCGATTTTTTGGAATCATAGGCAAAATAGGCCTGTGCATATTTATCGGTGGAATCACCAATAATTTTAATGGAGTTTTTGTTGGCACCCACAGTACCATCGGCACCCAAACCATAAAATTTAGCTTCATAAGTTCCTTTGTCACTGATGCTGATTTCGGGTAACAGTGGCAACGATTTAAAGGTCAAATCATCAACAATACCCACGGTAAAGTGATTTTTAGGCTCTTTTTGTTTCAAGTTATTGAAAACAGAAACGATCTGTGCCGGAGTAGTATCTTTTGAACTCAAACCGTAACGACCGCCAACAATGAGGGGTGCATTTTCGGTTCCGTAGAACGCTTCTTTAATATCAAGGTATAAAGGCTCGCCATTGGCACCGGGTTCTTTGGTACGGTCGAGAACAGCAATTCTTTTTACTGAGTTGGGGATCACTTTCATCAGGTAATCCGTTGAGAAGGGACGGTAGAGATGAACAGCGACCAAACCAACATTTTCGCCTTTTTCGTTCAAATAGTCAATGGTTTCGCGGATGGTTTCGGTTACCGATCCCATGGCAATGACGATATTTTCAGCATTTTCTGCTCCATAATAGGTGAAAGGATGGTATTCACGGCCGGTCAATTTTGTAATTTCCTGCATGTATTCCTCAACCAAATCAGGGATTGGATCGTAAAAACGGTTAGCGGCTTCACGGGCCTGGAAATAAATATCAGGATTTTGAGCAGTACCCCGTGTAACAGGATGTTCAGGGTTCAAAGCGCCATCCCTGAATTTTTTGAGGTCTTCCCATGGGAACAGGTGTTTCAAATCATCCACCTCAAAATATTCAACTTTTTGAATTTCGTGAGAAGTACGGAACCCGTCAAAGAAATGTATAAATGGAATCCTCGAGCGAAGAGCAACAAAGTGAGCCACTCCTGCAAGATCCATAATTTCCTGTACACTTCCTGTAGCTAACATGGCGAAACCCGCATTACGGGTAGCCATTACATCGCTGTGGTCACCAAAAATAGACAATGCCTGAGCAGCAAGGCTACGTGCACTGACATGAAAAACTGCAGGCAACAACTCACCCGAAATTTTATACATATTTGGAATCATCAGCAACAAACCCTGAGAAGCCGTAAAAGTAGTGGTTAATGCACCCGATTGTAAGGAACCGTGAACCGCACCCGAAGCACCACCTTCCGATTGCATTTCAACAACCTTTACCGTTTCACCAAAAATATTTTTCTGACCAAATGCAGCCCACTGGTCGACATACTCGGCCATCGTTGACGAAGGTGTAATGGGATAAATTGCAGCCACTTCGCTAAACATATACGCCACGTGTGCAGCTGCATAGTTTCCATCACAAGTGATAAATTTTTTCTTTCCTTTCATCCTATTAAAATTTAAGTTTATTAGTTTATATTCTATCTTGTACAGTTATGCAAGCCAATTGAATTACACTTAAAATACAACCCCTTGTTTTTTAATCACTTAACTAAGGGATTCATCTTATTTTTTACCTCTGCGAAGATACACATTTTATTTTCTTTCCTATTGGAATTCAAAGAATAATAAAACGTAAAATCGTCAATTTAAAATGAATTTAGATTAAAACGTTTTCGAAAATTGATATATTTGTTATACTTTTACTAAATAAAGTAAAAATAGAATAAAAAATTTAATAATGAACGTTATGGAACTAAAAACCAATTACTTAGGTTTAGAATTAAAAAACCCAATCATTGTGGGGGCCAGCAATTTGGTAACCGACCTGAATGTATTGAAAAAACTTGAAGCGGCCGGCGCAGCAGCCATTGTGTACAAATCATTGTTCGAAGAGCAAATCAATCTGGAGAACATGAAAATGTACGACGCCATGACCGAATACAATGAGCGAAATGCCGAAATGACAACTATTTTCCCACATGAGGTTTATGAAGCCAGCCCGGAAGAGTACCTCATGCATTTTGAAAAAGCCAAAGCGGCGGTTAACATCCCCATGATTGCCAGTTTGAATGCCGTATTTGATGATACCTGGTACGAATGGGCCAAAAAGTTAGAAGATGCGGGGGCCGATGCCCTGGAGCTGAACTTTTATAATAATCCACGCGAATTTGAAATGGAAGGTCGTTCCATCATCAACGAAGAGCTTGATATTATAGAAGGGGTAAAAAAAGTTGTCAATATACCTGTTAGCGTTAAGCTCAGTGCATTTTACACCAATCCGCTCTATGTTATCAAAGAGATGGACCGGCGCGGCGCCGATGGTTTTGTATTGTTCAACCGGTTATTTCAACCCGATATCAATATTGAATCGGAAAAAATGCAATACCCCTATAATTTAAGTACAAGCCAGGACAACCGCTTGCCCCTTCGCTATGCCGGCATGCTGTATAACCACCTCGACGCCGATGTTTGTGCCAATACAGGTATCTTTACCGGTGAAGATGTCATTAAAATGATTTTAGCAGGCGCCGATACCGTGCAAGTGGTGAGTACCCTGTATAAACATGGTCCTGAACAAATCTCAAAAATGCTTGAGGATATTGAAATCTGGATGGCCAATAAACAATATGTCAACCTTGACGATTTCAGAGGGAACCTCTCCATGAAAAAATTGAAAGATCCATTTTCATATCGCAGGGCTCAATATGTGGATATTTTAATGAAATCGGACGAGATATTTAAAAAATATCCTGTAAGATAACCTACCTCACTTCATTAAAAAAAGCCGGCGTAATGCCGGCTTTTTTTGTGATATTATCACAGCATCAAGTTTGCGAAATTTCCTATACGTGTTTTACTTAAATTTCTACGAATAGCACCCAAATAAGCCTGTGAATTATTCACCGGCCTATTTTTTTTTCTAATTTCGAAACAGTTTATAAACTTATTCATTAAAAAAATTTACAAATGGCAAATTACGAACAACAGGTCAATGATTTCATGGCAAAAGTCATTGCCAAAAACCCCGGTGAACTTGAGTTTCATCAGGCAGTTCACGAAGTAGTGGAATCCTTGGTTCCATTTATTGATGAAAATCCACAGTATCGTGAAGCAAAAATTCTTGATCGCATGGTTGAACCCGAACGGGTGTTGATGTTCCGCGTTCCCTGGCTTGACGATAAAGGCGACATTCAAATTAACCGCGGCTACCGCGTTGAGATGAACAGCGCCATCGGCCCATACAAAGGAGGTCTGCGTTTTCACCCGACGGTTAATCTGGGAATCCTCAAATTTCTTGCTTTCGAACAAGTTTTGAAAAATTCGTTAACGACTCTACCCATGGGTGGTGGAAAAGGGGGTTCCGATTTTGATCCCAAAGGAAAATCAGACAACGAAGTGATGCGTTTTTGCCAAAGTTTCATGACCGAACTGCAACGCCACATCGGTCCTGACACCGACGTTCCTGCCGGTGATATAGGTGTTGGAGGTCGTGAGATCGGTTTCCTTTACGGACAGTACAAACGTTTAAGAAATGAATTTACCGGCGTACTCACAGGTAAAGGTCTCGAATGGGGTGGTTCACTTATCCGTCCGGAAGCAACCGGCTATGGAGCAACCTATTTTGCCAAAGAGATGTTGGCTACCAGAGGCGAAACTTTTGAAGGAAAAACAGTGGTAATTTCCGGATCAGGAAACGTGGCCCAGTACGCCTGCGAAAAAGTGACCCAATTAGGCGGTAAAGTGGTTACCCTTTCCGATTCATCAGGCTATATTTTTGATCCTGATGGTATTGATGCTGAGAAACTGGCTTTCGTCATGCACCTGAAAAATGTTAAACGCGGCCGTATAAAAGAATATGCCGATAAATTTGGTGTAAGATATTTCCCCGGCGAACGTCCTTGGGGCATTAAATGTGATGTGGCCATGCCTTGTGCTACACAAAACGAAATCAACGAAGACGAAGCCAAAGTACTGGTTACCAACGGTTGTTTCTGCGTATCTGAAGGAGCCAACATGCCTTCGACTCCTGAGGCAGTCATGATTTTTGAAAAAAATAAACTGCTCTTTGCCCCGGGTAAAGCTTCTAATGCCGGTGGTGTAGCGGTTTCGGGTCTCGAGATGAGTCAGAATTCACTCCGCTTAAGCTGGACACGCGAAGAGGTAGACAACCGCCTGCACCAAATCATGAAAGATATTCACTCCACTTGTGTGAAATATGGTACAGAGGGTGATTATGTGAATTATGTAAAAGGTGCCAATATCGGTGGCTTTGTAAAAGTAGCCGATGCCATGCTGGCACAAGGGGTGGTATAAATTTATTTTACAGCTTATCAATTCAGGTTGCAGCCATTGGGCTGCAACCTTTTTTTTCTGTAAGAAATTTATTTAAAACCGTTCCAAATAATAATATTTATCTATCTTTGCTGTGATTTTCCTAACGCTAAAAAAGATAATTTTATGCAAATTACACAAGATACAACAGCCACCCTGGCCTATTCCATTCACATTGACAGGGCTGATGGAGAGCTCATTGAATTTTTCGACACCTCCACACCCAAGCAGATGATGTTTGGCTATGATCAACAAATTGAAGGTTTTGAAAAAGGCCTGATGAACAGAACAACAGGTCCTTTTTCATTTGAGGTAGAACCTGAGCAAGCCTTTGGCCAGTACCAGGAATCGTTGAACATTTGGGTTCCCAAAAGTGCCTTTCTGGATCAAGGAGAACTTCGTTCCGATTTGCTTGTTTTGGGCAACAAAATCAACATGCTAGACAACCGTGGAAACAAAATAACAGGAACCATTAAAAATATTGAAGCCGATAGTGTTTTGATGGATTTTAACCATCCGCTTGCCGGGAAAAGACTATTTGTTTCAGGTGAGATATTGTCTATTCGTCCGGTTAATCAAAGAGATTTGGCCGCTCTTCAGGCACAGGAAAGCTGTGGTTGTGGATCAGGTTGCGGATGCGGAAGCGGTGAAGCAGCCGAAGATTCATGTTGCTCATCCTCCTCGCAGGAGGAAGTAGGTTGCGAAGTGTGTGGCAACCCGCCCGAAAAAATGGGGCAAGGCTACGGCAACTGCCAATGTGGAAGCTAAAGGCCTTATAAGAACAAATCTTCAAAAACCGTCTTTTACTAAAAGGAAAAAGCGGTTTTTTTAGGTTCAGAATTCCCAAAATATTTTTGAGATGGTTGCTGATTTGCAGTCCTGAAATTTTAGCTCTTCCCGGTCAAGCGGACTCAAAATGGATACCACCCCTCTCAAAAAAGCGGAAAATAAGGTTTGTTTCAGATTTGAATCATAAGCTTGTTTAAAGTCAAATTATTTTTATATATGTATCTAACTAAAATTCAGACAATAAATAACTTTATTGATTGACCTACCCCTTCGCCCCTTCCAAAAGGGAATGATAGGTATTTATTGTCTGATTTTTAGCATTTTTCTTTGGTCCACTGACTTTTAACTTTAAACAACTTCCATCTGAAGATTTAAGGGATGGTCTGCAAATCAGAAATTCCTATTTAAATATTTTCAGCTTATTGAGTGCTTGCTGATATTTTCTTGCATTTATTTGATGTTGTCTGTTTGTTTTTGCAAAAGCGTGGTAACCCGAAAGATCATCCTTTGCACAAAAGAACAAATAGGGTGTTTTATCATAATTCAAAACCGCATCGATTGATGCAATAGATGGGACACAAATGGGACCCGGCGGAAGCCCGCCATGCCGGTAGGTATTATAGGGAGAATCCACCTCTTTGTAAATATTCAGGACACGACGGATATGTTTGTCGCCCATGGCATAAATCACCGTAGGATCGGCTTGTAAGCGCCATCCTCGATGCAGACGATTGATATAAACACTTGCGATTTTGGGTTTCTCGTCATCTTTATTGGTCTCTTTTTCGACAATGGAGGCTAAAATCACCACCTCTTCCGGACTCAACCCCATTTGCTCGGCTTTCAAT
>Ga0114934_10002123_pt1 | contig 12758 bp, 26 predicted proteins | sample 4SBtaG_2_FD_99695 | JGI IMG/M metagenome (GOLD analysis project Ga0114934, IMG submission 99695) | Deep subsurface microbial communities from Kolumbo volcano to uncover new lineages of life (NeLLi) - 4SBTROV10_white metaG | ecosystem: Environmental > Aquatic > Marine > Volcanic ... | reverse complement strand
CATGCCATTCCATGAATCTAATCCTTGATTAGTTTTATGTTCTGATGTCTCTCCGCAATGTTTGCAGCGCCGAGTTCGTAATGTGTCGTCATCGATATCAGACCATTTATAAATCCAATAATGGGCGCACCTGTTTTCAATCTTCTTCTTTTTCATAACAGCTCCACGCCTCCCATCCTTGAATATTCCAAACTTCCCATCCTGCCTGTAGATTATCTATTGGGTCCATCAAATCAAAATGCTTATGCAGTGACGGCCAGTAAAAAATATTTATCTGCATCAGTCCTAAGCTTGGGCCATCTTCAATGTCGAGATCGCCAATCTCATGCACACTCACCCACTGACCTGATGCGCCCGACTCGCAGGCAATAATATCCCAAAGCAATTCGAAGTCTGTTTGCAAGTGTGGTCGCCAAGATGTTTTCGCGGCCAGTTGCAAGACTTCAAGTTTGTGGATGATGTGAAGTGGCGTAGGTGTTGCGACTGCGGTCCCAACGCTATACCTTACATCCGACAGCGGAGTGAGGACTGGAATAGCTGTTGGGGCGACCGTCGGAGTTGTGACTGGGGAAACCTTGATGGGCTTCGGTATTTCTATCGACGTAATCACTCCGCTGTTGTCATTAAATATTGCAGCAGGCGAAACATCTATAAATGAATAACCAAAAAAAGCTATTACGCCAATAATCGATGATCTGATCCAGAACATTCTCGCCACCTATATCCACCTAATCGACTGGCCGCCCGCGCTCCGTAACGCTCTGACACAGCACCCAAATCCATTAAGTTTGTAGTCACTATCGTTTGTCTGCCTTCACGCATACGCCTATCCAGTAGCACGTTCACACGCTCAACCACCCAATCACTCGTCCGCTCAGCGCCAAGATCGTCAATCACCAAGAGATCAAATTTTGCTAGTTGGTTTTCGTATTGCTGCGCTTGCTGTGCTTGCTGTGTGTCGCCAAACATCTGACGCATGTCATCTAGGAACTGTGGAAAGTAAATGAACTTCGCGGGCTTACGCTTTTGCCGCCTGACCCATTCACGCACTAATCCCACAGCCATATGAGTCTTTCCGCGACCCACTTTCCCAAATAACATCACGCTCTGTTCGTTCACTAAGTCGGTAACACACGACTGCACAAAATCAGGTTTAAGATCAAGCTGTTCAAGTGTCCAATGCTTGTACGCATTATCAACACCAGTGGCGCGCACCAAATCATCTTCATCTGTGCAATCAGGACACCAAAAAGTCTGTCCGAATAGTTTGTTATTTTTGTCGTTTGTTAATCGAATTCGCTTGCTGTCTTTGCAAGCATCACAATCAAACACAGTTGGAGCCGTGCCCTTCTCTTTAAGCTCCAATAATTTCTGTGCAGACTGTGAATACACTTTTTCTTTGAAGTCTTCAGGTGCTGCTCCATACAACACCTGAAACTTGTCTAAGAAATCTTTTTTCAGTTCGTCTATTTCTTCCGTCATTGTTTGTATCATCATTTCATGTTATTTTTATATTTTATTAATTATATGTTATATAAAAGTATATTAATTAAATTTAATTATCTTAAATTGTAATTACATAAATTAACTTTCTTATCTTGTTGCAAACGGAATTCTATAGAGAAAGCGAGCTTGCAGGAATTGTTGGCGTATTGCAATAATTCCCATTGGCGTCTTTTCCAGTGCTACAAGAATAAAACGGGTCCCACGTTTGTCCTTCTTTTGGTTTCACTAGCTTCATTGGTACATTATGGATCGCACAGCTAGGCGGCGTTATTTGTGGAGTTTCTCCGAACGCTGCTGCGCTTGCAATTTCACCCGCGTCATAATTTCCAACTGGAGCCTGACTCTGAACAAACGCATCTTCTACAGCTTGCGGATTTTCTTCAGTATTCACTGAGGCCATTTCCTCCGCGCTCGGTCTGTTGCCTGTTGCTGTTCCGACTTCGCCATAAATATTTCGGTTGGCTAATGCGCGTCCGATGGCGCTCGTCTCACAATTTTCTGTGTACTTCTCGATCCTGCCGCCTGCAACTTCTCGCGCAAGTCCAGTCGCTAACGGCGTGCCATTTGCGAGTTCGTCCTTGTCACTGTAGATGCTTGCTTTGATCGTTACATGCCGATCACTCTCGCTCACGATTTCAGTAATGATTCGTCCGTCTGGAAAATAATCATAAAAAATCGGTAGCCTATCTTTCACCATTTCATATTCATCTAAAAAACTCAATTCGTTCTCCTATCGTGTTACTGGTTTGATTCCTGCTTTTGCTATTACTTCCTGCGCGGTCAATGTTGGGTTCTCGATGGCTATTTTGTAAACTTCACAAAACTTGCCAAGCATGTCGCCCATATTTATTGATCGTGCCTTTGCTGCTTCGCGTAAAATTGTTCTGCTTTCTTCCTCAACTTCACGCACTAAAAAACTTGTTCGCATATTTTCTCCTTCCTTCTGTTTGTATAAATTGACTATACACTACTTTAGCTTTATGCGTTGGCTCTTTCACAAACTGATATCGTGGTATATAGTGAGCAGCATGTATGAAAACAAAATTGTAGGCACAGGCACTGAACACCCTGAACAATTACTAGCCAATCCAAACAACTGGCGTATCCATCCCAAAGGGCAACAAGACGCTCTTGAATCATTGCTTGACGATGTGGGTTGGGTTCAAAATATTATTGTCAATCAGCGGACTGGTCATGTGGTAGATGGTCACATGCGAGCAGCGGTTGCAATCTCGCGCAACGAAAGCGAAGTGCCTGTTGTGTATGTGGATTTAACCGACGATGAAGAACGAAAAGTCCTCGCATCGCTCGACCCTATTGGGGCAATGGCTGTCACTGACAAAGATGTCCTATCTGATTTAATTTCCGATCTGACAATGACAGATGTGCTAGACGAATTAGTGAGATCGGTTGCTGCTGAAGACCCTTTGCAAGCGGTCAAAGATTCTCTGAAGGGAAAAAGCTCGCTCGGCGCCCTCTCCCCCATCGACATGATCACAACAGCAGGATTAGGTTCTTGTTGCGTTGCTGTGCAGTTGGGTTTTCAGTTTGGGATAAGAAGCACAGGTAGGTTCAAAAATGCAGACGGCGCAGAGGACAAGCCTGTATGTGGGAACATGCAACGGTTCAGCGGTAGGCACAAGATAATTTTTGTTGATAACGAATTTTCTGAATACAACCACGAAAAACATCTAAACGACGTGAAGCATATCAAACCAAAATACGCAACTGTCCGCGATCTAATGACACAGCAACAATGCGACGAGGCAGAAATCAAATATTACTCAATCGAACAAATATTGCAACAAGCAGAGGAAATCGATCAATACGCTGAAAATACTATTGTCATTCCTAAATATGACTGCTTAGATGATATTCCCGAAAAATACATGCTCGGCTATTCGATTCCTGCAAGTTACGGCGGCACACCGTTACCGATTGATCTGTTCAAAGGAAGGCGAATTCATTTGCTAGGAGGCTCGTGGGAACAACAATTAAAAGCGATTGAGATACTAGGAAGCGACGTTGTTTCCGCTGATATGAACAACTTTCAAAAATTAGCACTGTTTGGACTTGTCACATACGGGGATGGCACCACGAAAAAGTTACGCGAATTATTTGCATCGATTGATGGTCTTCCAGACGGTGAACCGCATGTATCGCCCCGAATGGCTTGTTATATTTTGTCAGCGGGAGCAATTATGGCAGGTGCGAAAAAACTTGGACTGCAAGATAATGAACAATATGAGGAAGATTGGAATGAGTAAAAACGAATTCAGCGTACTTGGCGAAAAAGTAACTGAGGCGATCGAACATATCGAAGCACATTACATCGGCGATAGCACCACGCCTGAAACATTGACGGAAGTAATTTTGAAAGTAAGCGAATTCACAGCAGTCTGCCCGATCACTGGTCAGCCTGATTATTACGATATCGATATCGCTTATATACCAAACAAACACATTGTGGAGTCAAAGAGCTTGAAATTATGGTTGTGGGGATTCAGAAATAAAGGTGTATTTTGCGAACATCTGTCGAATTGGATTTGCGAAGAAATACACGCTCAAGTTAAGCCTCAAAAAGTGTCTGTCACTGTGAAACAATCACCTAGAGGCGGAATTGCTATAGAAGCACGAAGTGAAATCGATTAATGGGGGACGTTATGACAGATTCCAAAGCTGTAGTTCTATTATCAGGAGGATTAGATAGCACAGTTTGCATGGGCATCGCTGCCAAAAGTCATTCGGATCTAGTAGCTGTGTCTATGTGGTACGGTCAAAAACATGCTTCGGAAGTCAACGCTGCGCGACGAGTGGCAGCGCATTACGAAGCTGAACATATTGTGGTAGAACTACCAACCGATCCGTTTAAGATGGGATCATTAACAACGGACGAAAAAATGCCTGAGATGACGTATGAAGAAATCAGTGACAGCTTTGGAGTGTCCCCGACCTATGTGCCATTTAGGAACGCTACTTTTCTGAGCATTGCGACAGCGGTTGCTCTTACTAAGGGAGCGTCTGAAGTCTATGCAGGGATGCACGCTGAAGACGCAAGCGGATGGGCATATCCAGACTGCACTCCTGAATTTTTGGGCGCGATGTCGAGCGCGATTTATGTCGGCTCATATCGTGAAGTTAGGTTAGTGACTCCGTTAATGTGGCTAGATAAAGCTGAAGTTGTCAAAAAAGGACTAGAGGTAGATGCTCCGTTCGAGCTTACGTTGTCATGTTACGAAGGCACCGAACCGCCATGCGGTAAATGTCCGACCTGTGTATCTCGTGCTCATGCGTTCGAAGCTGCTGGAATAATTGACCCGATATGTATCAAATAACAAAACAATTCAAGTTTGCGGCGGGTCATTTTTTAACAAATCTTCCCGAGACGCATCAATGCGCCCGCCAACACGGGCATAATTATTTGGTCGAAATTTGTTTGCAATCAGAGCACCTCAACAACATTGGATTCGTGGTTGATTATGGCGACCTTGTAGGGTTCAAAGATATGATCGATAGCACGTTAGACCATAAAAATCTTAATGATGTTGTGACCTTCAATCCAACTGCTGAGCTTCTTTCGAAATATTTATTCGAACGCTGTTCTGAATTTTGGTGGGGCGAAAAACTGTTTTCGGTAACTGTCAAAGAAACTGATGGAACTAGCGCGGTGTATCAATTATGAGACAACTATTAATCAATGAAATTTTTGGGCCAACAGTTCAAGGAGAGGGGCCTAGCAGTGGTCATCAAGCTGCATTCGTGCGACTCGGTGGATGCAATTTGACTTGTAGTTGGTGCGATACGCCTTATACGTGGGACGCAGAGCGGTATGACTTACATGCCGAAAACACTAAGCACACAATAGAACAGGTGGTGTCTAAGCTGCCAGACGTACCTTTAATCGTCATCTCAGGCGGGGAGCCTTTGTTGCAAGCTACAGCGTTGGAAATGCTTTGCACTACGCTAATTGATTTAGATTATAAAATAGAGATCGAAACAAATGGCACTCAGTTGCCAATGAATCAAAATAAAAATATCAGATATAACGTCTCGCCAAAACTAGCCCACGCAGGAGATTCAATAGAAAAGCGAATCACTCCCGCATTGTTTGAGTACGTCAGCGACCCCAATGCGATTTTTAAGTTTGTTGTCACTGATAAAAAAGACTTGAATGAAGTGCAGCAAATTGCGACGGCTCACGGTATAGAAGCTCATCGAGTTTGGATTATGCCAGAAGGTGTAGACCGCAGAGTACTCGAACAGCGGTTATTAGAAATTTCAGAAGCAAGCATTGAGCGCGGGTATAACGTGACTGGTAGATTACATATTCAAATATTCGGAGGTGTGCGTGGAAAGTGAACAGATAATTCGGTTGATGATTGAGTCAATCGCAAAAAGTGCCAACAAAGAAATTGATAGAGATGCGATGGAAGAAACTCCGATGCGAGTAGCTAAATCGTGGAAAGAGTTATTCAAGGGCTACCACGAAGAATATAAACTGAAATGGTTTTCGAGCGATTATGACGAGATGGTGATTGTGCGAGACATCGATTTTTTCTCGACCTGCGAACACCACATGCTCCCTTTTTTTGGTACTGCCGATGTCGCTTATATTCCAAATGGGGCGGTAGTTGGACTAAGTAAGATCGCTCGATTAGTTGACAACATTGCGCGAACGTTCCAAATTCAAGAACGCCTTACGGTAGAAATTGCCAAAGCCTTGTATGATGATAATGAGTCGAATCAACCGCTCGGCGTTGCTGTGCAGCTAAAAGCGCAGCACTTATGTATGAAAGCGAGGGGGGCGAAGCAAGAAAACGCCTACATGACTACAAATTGCATGATGGGCATTTTTCAAGATGACGCTGCCGCGAAACATGAATTTTTGAGTAGGTAAGTATGTCAGCAACGAGCAGGCCGTCAAAATTAACGCCAGAGGTTAGGCAGCGTCTAGTGGACGCTGTGAAAGCAGGAAATCACGTTACTCGCGCTTGTGAATATGCAGGTATCGCAAAAGCTACGTTCTACAGGTGGAAAGCAAAAGCCGAGACGGCTAGAAGCGGCGAATATTTTGATCTATTGCAAGAATTAGAAAAAGCTGAATCCGAAGCTCAAATTCGGATGGTGGCGCAATGGCAATCACAAATTCCAAACGATTGGCGGGCCGCTCGCGAATTTTTAGCACGTCGTTTTCCAGACGAGTGGAGTTCTTTGGAAAAGCGAGAACTCAGCGGAAACAGTGATCGCCCTGTAGTATTTGAAATTGATTTAGGCGGCGAACTTGACGACGGAAATATCGAATGAAATAGACTTAAAAAAATACCGATTCACGCGCAAGCTGTATCCAAAGCAACGTGCTGCAATTTTTACTTCTGAGCGATATGCCATAGTTGAAGCGAGCACTAAATCGGGCAAGACTCATGCGTGTATTGAATGGTTGTTCGAAGAACTATCAAAAAAAGGGCGAGAAGGTCGGAACTTTTGGTGGGTCGCTCCAACGTATAGCCAAAGCAAAATTGCATACACTCGACTGGTTCGCAGCGTACCGAAGCAATTAATCCGACAAGCTAACAAATTTGAATTATCAATAACGTTTATAAATGGAGCGACCGTGCGGCATTTATCTGCTGAAAAACCTGACGGGCTATACGGAGAAGATTGTTATGGTGCTGTTTTAGATGAATGTACTCGTATGCGTGAGGAAGCGTGGTTCGCGATTCGTTCAACGCTTACAGCAACCAACGGACGCGCCCGATTGATTGGAAACGTCAAAGGAAAAAAAAATTGGGCATATCGCGTAGCCAGACGAGCGGAGGCAGGTGAACCCGATTGGCATTATGCAAGACTGACCGCGCAAGATGCAATTGAAGGTGGTGTGTTAAGTGATGCTGAAATTGCAGACGCGAAAAGAACGTTGCCTGCTGACGTGTTCAAAGAATTGTATGAAGCTGAACCGAGTGACGATGCAGGAAACCCGTTTGGCGTTGATGCGGTTAATTTATGCGTCGGCGAAATATCTCAGAAGCCGTCAATCGTGTTTGGTGTTGACTTGGCAAAATCAGTCGACTGGACCTGCATTGTTGGGCTAGATGAAGATTCTAATGTCTCATATTTCGATCGCTTTCAAACTGATTGGGAATCAACTGAGCGACGAATTAAAAATGCGATCGGCTACGAAAGCGCATTAATCGATTCAACTGGTGTCGGCGATCCAATAGTCGAACGGATGCAAAAAGAAAACCACACAATCGAGGGGTTTAAGTTCACCAGTAGTTCAAAACAGCAGTTGATGGAAGGGCTTGCAGTAGCAATCCAAAACCAAGAGATCACAATCCCGAGCGGCGTGTTGCTTCAGGAATTGCTAGACTTTGAATATGAATTTACGCGGACGGGTACGAAATATTCTGCTCCTGCGGGATTGCATGATGATGCGGTATGCGCTCTAGCACTGGCTCTGATGAAAACGAAGAATCGACCGAGCTTCGGAATATGGTAATTATGTTTAGATGTCAGCGATGTCAAAAATTACTTGCCGAACTTGCTGTGGGTGGCACAGTGATTAAATGTTCACGATGCAAGACAGTGAACAAGGCATGAGCGAAAGTTACATTTGTTGGGAGTGCAAAAACTCGATCCGCCTTGAGGTTAATAACGGGATGCAGATAAAGCAAGTGATTATTGAAAACGGTTACCGCATGGTGAAAATTTGCAGCGATTGCCAGATTGAAAAGACTCCGATCAAGGGCTTCGCGTGAAAGAATTATTTGTTGTAGAGTGATCGCCGTAATCCAATAGCGGTTGCTTCTCTAGGATTATTTCCAATCCAGTCATGGCAACGGCGGCAAACAGCGATGCAATTTTCTTCATCGAGAATCGAGCCGCCCTGCGAGCGAGCTAACAGTTCATGAACATCAACCGACCGCCCCTGACAAGTGACTAGAATATTCGCTTGGCATTTTGGAAAGCGACGCAGCATTTCAATTACGAAATCCCTGCGCCCGCCTTTGCGTTCATACAGCTTTTTGCGTTTTTTAGATCGTGGATTGAGTTTGCCAGTACGCTTGAGCGGGCTTCGTTTCATAAAAAGGGATTCCATTTCACGCTGTTGCACCGCATCCAATCTAATTTCGAATCGCAATGGATTTTGTTAAAATTCTTCAGTATGGTGATGTCTCGCCTGTTATGTTGCCCCACGGAATGTTGGCTGAACCCGTCAGGGATCGGAATGTTCCAGCCAGCTTTTTTTGCTTGCGATATGCTGGTAAACACTCCTGCTGAAACCATGACGTGAGACATATTCCAGTTTGGTTTCAATTCAGTTGCGTCTCGCGCAATCCCTATCAGGTCATGCGCGAACCTTTCATCCTTTTCGTTTGTCGGTAAATGGCAAATAAAATCTACGTCTTTCATTTTAGAATTCCTCCTGCTCGTCTGGATTAGGGAATAGCAAGTTTTGAATTCTCTCGTCGTGGCTCTTTCTCCATTTAGCGATTAGGTCAAGATTCTTCTGACTCATTTTGGGCTTTTTGCCAAATAGCCCTTCGCCCCATACTTTTGTTTCTCTCGGTGCTATTTTTGGAATTTCTGGCTGCTTCATCGTTGTCTCCTGTTCTGGTACGAATTCTGATTCTTTTGTAATTTCTAAATTCTTAAAATGTCCCATCGTTATCTCACTTTCATTGCTTCTAGTAACTGCACAATTTCAACAGCTTCGTTATTGATTTCATCCAGTCTTGCGTCTGTTCGCTTCGTGCCTTCAACGTGCCAACATCCAACCATTCGGTCGGCTCTTGCGGCGGCGTGTCTCTTGCGGTTCTGCTTTAGCAAGTGCCTTAGTGCTTGTTCTGTGTTCATCGTTTTCTCCTTTGTTCAATTAATAATTGTTATTAACTTATACTAAGTATAACGACATTTTATACATAATACAAGTCGTCTGGCTATTCAATTTCTCCGAATGTGCCACTCTCTGGTACATCGGTTTCTAATGCTTTAACGATCAGTTTTCCAAAAGCCAACATGACCTGCGGGTCGTTGCAAGTAAGAGTCAGCCGCTCAGGACAATTGTCCGTGAACGCCATATCAATATCTAATTGAAGCTGAACTCCATCTTCCGATACAGAGCGATTTATTTTTATGCTGCCAAATGGTATGTGGCATTTTGTGTAGTGAGTTGGTGCTGTGTTCATCGTTTTCTTCTTTCTGGGGGTCTTTCGACCCCCGTTTTTATTTAGTCACCAAATCGTTTGAATCCGAAGTTTGCGCATACAAACAGCATCCCATTTTCATCTTGGATAATGTCACTCACGCTCATCGAACTCATTGACTCATTTGGGAGGCGCTCGATCTTCGTTTCGTTCTCAGCCGTGTCTTCAAAAAAGTTACTGACCATAAATGCGCCTTCAGGTGTTTCTGCATTTACGTTTCCGCAATGCTTGACGAGCTGCGTTCTCCACGCGGCATCAGCAAGCGTTACAACATCAGCGTCAATGCGCCCGCAATCGAATCGGTAAGTGAATTCTGGAATATCTTTGTATTCAATTTTTCCTGAATTCAAATCGTCTATCTGCTGATCGCTCATGTGTGCTTGGTATACTTTGTACTTCATCGTTTTCTTCTTTCTCTTTTTTATTAATCTATTTGATTAACTTGTTATACCAAGTATAACGACATTTTATACATAATACAAGTGGTTCAGACGTTCAATTTCAAATTAGTCATCGCAGCTCTAAACGATATGAATTCGCCTAGCTGAGATACATTCCTAATTCCGACCCTGCTGTTTTCGTACACTTGTCTGACGGTGTATTTTCTGACATTGTCTGGTCCGCATTCGCTGCTGACGAAATATCCATACTCGCCAACAAACTCAATTCTTGAATCAAAAAATCGCATCGTATTTTCTTCGAACCAATGTCCGTCAGGCGCATATGTTTTGTAGAGCTTGATTAGTGTTTCAACTTGGTACGCAAGATCCTCCTGCTCTTGCTCGTACTGTCTTTCAATCCTGTCTTGTTCGTGTGCGTGGCTCATTTGTAAACTCCTAATCTAGTAAGACCATGTAGGCTTTTGAATTGTGTTCTCTGAACCAGTCACAGCCCGCTTGAACTGTTTCATAGTCGCCCAACCTCTCAGACCCTTTAATCAAATCGTGAACAGCGACTTCTTCTGGTGCGAGTAAAATTGTTGCACCAGTGTACGGGTTAGAAATGTGCTCGGGCTCAGTGCCGACATCTAATTTCGTTTTTAATAATTTGTCTATATCAATCATCTTGTTTCTCCTTATTTTCTTACTTCTCGTGTCACTCGGGTTAATGCTGATCTAATGATTCGTTGGCGCGCACCATCTTCTTCTCCTTCAAAATATCTGTCTAAAACATTTCCTAATATTTTCAATGCTTTTTCGTTTTTTTCTTTGTGCATCTGTCGTTCTGTTGCGTTCATAGTTTTCTCCTTTTTTCTTTTTTTAGTAATTCATGCTTATGTGAAATTCTGCTTGCTTAACATCCTCCATCCTGCGTACTGCGTAGAAGTGAGTGATCTTCCTGCGATCTGCTTTTCGTGGGTCAGTGTCAACAATTGTGTTTCCATCGTTGTCCATTAATAACGCATGACCCTCAACTCGAACGATGTAGGCGACTGGCTGAATTCTGAACCATAAGAATTTCTCATTTTCTTTTTCAGCTAGTTTTCGAATTGTCTTACGAGCAGCTCCCACTGTTGAATTCTTTTTCAGATTTGACTTTCGTGATCGAACTTGAAATCCAACCTTGCGGGCTGCGCCAACAATATCCTGTATGCAATGAAGGTAGCGAACCTGCTCATCTGATCCGCCTAATGCGTGGGCGACTGCTTTGGCACAGATATTTTGATTATTGTTTTCTGTGTTGTTGCTTGTGGCTTTAAAATTGTCTCGTTGCATTGTCATCGTTTTATGCCTTTCATCGTTTTCGTGTATAAGTTATTTTAACACGTTTTATACTTCTGTGCGCATTTCCTCCCGTTCAATTTGTAATTGCTTTTCCACCATGAGTTCGTGAATTTCTGCATCGAGTTCCATCAGTGTGGGTATGTCATGCACTCGCTTCAGATTGTTGATTAGTACAATCCGAAGCTGTGCAGTTAGTTGAGCCATTCGTGTTTCCTTTCTGCTGCGCTACTGATCGCAGCAGCCGCGCTTATTACATTCGTTGAATCCTACAAACTCAAGATAGTCAGGGTAGTTGCCTAGCCAAGTGAATTGCGTGTTGTATTTTGTTAAGGTTAGATTGATTATGTCTTCAGAATTCCAATCAAGCCAGTTATGGTATTGGTCATTGTCATGTTCATGTTTGCATGGCTCAGCATCGTTGCCGTGTCCATGCGGATCATCGCAACCTACATTTTTGTTTTCGGTTTCTGAGAAATAATAAAACTCAGTATGGATTTCTTCAGGCAACGTATCGTATGCAAGTTTCATCATTTCACGAGTCATTGGATCATGGTAAATAACTTCGTCTAAATATCTCATGTGCATACCGAGTTTGTTGGTATCAGTTTTGTAGATGTTCTCGATGTTAAAAATCTGTTCAAGTGCATCGTTCGCAATTCGCTTCATCTGATCGTTGTACTCATACATCTCAACCCAATCTCCGCCGCCGCCCCATAAATAGTGATTCTCATAATCAAGAGCGTTATCAATAAGTCGGGTCGTGAATTCCAACTTATATACTTCAAATGAGTGTTCGGCAGTCCATTGGTATCTCGGCACTTCCCATAAATCCTGCAAATCCTGTTTGATGGCGTTGTTGAGTTTTTTCGTTCGGTTTCTGAATGCTGTTGTTTTGTTCATCGTTTTATCCATTCTCCTTCTTGGCAGCCACCGCAGCGTGGTAAGCGGTTTCTAATTCCTCGCGGCTTTTGAAAATGTGCGTGGATGAGTTTTCGCCTTCCTCCATTTTTCGACGTCTTCGAGGATTAACAATTTTGGCGCCGTCGTTAATTTGTAGTTCGTAGACAGTCGCATCATTCGACCGTCGAATCCGCGCAGTGATTTCCCAAGTGACATCGGTCGTATCGGGCGCCCCATACATCGGACGCGCCACGGATTTCATGTAAGGCCAAGCCTCCAGAGTGTGGTCGATACCGAAGACTTCTTTCATGAAAGGCCGAGGCTCCACACCGACCTCCGCCCATCCGTTTGTGAGGTCTATCACTTTTATTTGCGTTTCCATCGTTTTCTCCTTTTGTTTTATTAATCTGTTTGATTAACTTGT
>Ga0114934_10002122_pt1 | contig 12764 bp, 13 predicted proteins | sample 4SBtaG_2_FD_99695 | JGI IMG/M metagenome (GOLD analysis project Ga0114934, IMG submission 99695) | Deep subsurface microbial communities from Kolumbo volcano to uncover new lineages of life (NeLLi) - 4SBTROV10_white metaG | ecosystem: Environmental > Aquatic > Marine > Volcanic ... | reverse complement strand
TTCTTAATTTTCTTTTATATTCTCTTTATTCTCCTCTTGTCTTATTGTTAATTACATCACATTTTTCCAATGCTATCTTTGCATCTTCTTTAAATGCCATATTTGCAGCAATCAAATTAAATTTATCTACATATTCCTTAATTATAAATATTCCATAACCATTGAAATTTGATTGGTCGTCAGTCATTACCTTGTCACTAGAGTACATTGCAATATTCTGAGCCAGCTCAACAAAAATTTTGAATATTTTCTTGTTCAATTGAGGACTTGGAGACAAATCATTTTCTACCTGTTTTGCAAATGCAGATAATACTCCTCCATCAAATGTACCCGAGAAACTTATAGTTAGATAATCAGCAATTAATTCCCCCAATTCCTCTTTTTTAGATATATCCATAACTTTATTTTGCATTACAAAACTAACAATTTTTTTTTTATAACTAAACTTTTTTATTCTTTAAACAAAAAGAGTTCCATTTTTTTAATTTTTTTTTATTTTTGAAAAAAGTTCTGCGCGATTAACTCAGCGGTTTAGAGTGCTACCTTGACAGGGTAGAAGTCGGTGGTTCGAATCCACCATTGCGCACAAACTCTCTTGTTTTATACTATCTTGAATTTATTCATCATCCAATGACTCAATATTTGTTTCAGGTAAATTTTTATTTGTATTTCTTTTAGCCTCTACATTTCGTAAAAAGTATGCCCACAAAATTCCGGAGATTAAGCCAGAAAGGTGTCCTTCCCAAGAAATATTTGGGTTACCCGGCAGTATGCCTATCAATGCTCCACCAAAAAGTATTCCTACTAGAACAGCTAAAAGAAAAGCTTTGAGATTTTTTCTAAAAAGTCCGCTTGTTATCAAAAAGCCTATAAGACCGAAAATTGTGATACTTGCTCCTATGTGATAAGCTTTTCTTCCTATTATCCATAGAATAATGCCTGCTGTTATTGAAATTGCAAACCAACTAAATACAGCTATACGCTCGTAAAATAGAGACATAAAAAATGTTAGCAAAAATATAGCCAATGAATTTGCAATTATATGTTGAAAGTTTGCGTGAATAAATGGTGCAAACAATATTCCTTTAAGAGATGATATGTCACGTGGATGAATTCCAAAAGGTATAGCCTTCTGGCGAAATATCAAAAAAACACCCCACATTATTATTAATATAATAATAGCAAAATTTAATTTCTTCATAAAGTTTATTGTTTTTTATAAAAATAAATATCTATTCTGTTATCAAAAAAAGTTGGAACAAAAAGTTTATTGCCAACAAGTTCAAAATCAGCTGCATTCTTTTTATCAACAGTTGACAGCAGCAGTTTTGATTGTTTTGGGTTTACTTTATTTATGTTTCCTCGCCAATCAGAGATAATAAAATTATTATCAAATAATTTTCTTATTCCGTCTACACCTGTAGGAACATCGATTGTGTCATAAATCTTTTGGTTTTCAATAGATGCTTTTAAAATCTTTTTGTTGAAACCAATAAAAAGAGTATCGTTATCAATAAGTAATCCATTGGCTCCTTCTAAGTCTGAAATATATTCTTCGATTTTGCCATTAAAATACTTATACACAGTTCCTGTATTAGAATCGGAAATATATACTTCTCCTTTTTTATCTATTGCTATATCGTTCAAAAATTTAGAATTTTCTACCTTTATTTTATCAATAATCTCATCCTTTACTATATCAATCACAATCAATTGGTCTATATCTGTGACATATAAAGTGTTTTCAAAATAAAACATTCCTTTTGGAGCATTTAATCCTTCAATCCATCTCAAATTCAAGATTTTGCCGCTTGTATCAATCGTCGAAATAAATCCATTAGAGTCAATATCCGTTGGTTTGCCATTGATATTAGAAATAAATAAAATATTCTTTGGGGGATAATAAAGCACACTTTCGGGTGTTTGAAATCCTTCTATACTTTTTACAAAAACTAATGAATCATTTTTTGTTTCATTTTTAGTTTTATTTCCACAAAATGAAAAGAAAATTCCTATTAGTAATATGAAGTATTTCATATATTTTTTTTTGTTTACAAATATAAAAAATAATACAATTTTTTCATAAATTTAGAATAAAAGAAAAATTTATCATTTGCTTTAAAATATTTTTAAACATTAAATTTAACCAAATTTTTAGTTTAATATTAAAGACAAATATATATTTTTGTCAAAATTAAAAAAAAAACAAATGTCAAAAATTTCATCATCAGGTAATTTTGATAAAGGAGTTAGGTCTGACTGTAAGGTTACACTAGAACTTACTGAAAATGGTGGAAAACAAATAATTTTGGAAAGCAAGGTTAAGAAATTGTATGGAAATTCAATAAAAAAACTTGCTGAAGATGTTCTGACATTTTACAAAATTGAAAATGCTAAATTGCATATTCAGGATAGCGGAGCACTCGATTTTGTTTTGGCAGCCAGAATAGAAGCAGCAATAAAAATGTTAATAGATACAGATAAAGATTTCTTGTTGCCACAATTAAAACAAAACACAAATGAAACTGCCAGAGATGTTTTCAGACATACAAGACTTTATTTACCCGGAAATTCACCAAAATTAATGATTAATGCCGGAATACACAATCCCAATGGTATTATTCTCGACCTTGAAGATTCTGTTGCACCTCCTAAAAAATTTGAAGCAAAAATTTTGGTTCGTAATGCACTTAGAAATATTGATTTTTACGGAGCAGAAAGAATGGTTAGAATCAATCAGTTTCCCAGAGGTTTAGAAGATTTAGAGCAAATAATTCCGCAAAAACCAAATTTAATCTTACTTCCAAAGTGCGAAAGTGCTCAACAAGTAAAAGACCTAGTTGCAAAAATCAAAGAAATTCAAAATGGAGAAAAACACAATGTATGGATAATGCCAATTATCGAAAGTGCACTTGGTGTAGAAAAATCATTTGAAATTGCTACGGTATCAGAATATGTTGTTGCAATATCGCTAGGTCTTGAAGATTTAACAGCTGATTTAGGAGTTCAAAGAACACCAGAAGATGACGAAACTCTATATGCCAGAACAAGAGTCGTAAACGCTTGTAAAGCAGCAGGAATTCAACCAATTGATTCAGTTTTCTCGGATGTTTCTGATATGGAAGGCTTATATAATAAGGTGTTGAAATCAAAATCACTCGGTTTTGAAGGAATGGGCTGTATTCACCCTCGACAAATCAAAGTAATTAACAAAGCATTTTTGCCTTCAAAAGAAGAAGTTGAAAAAGCGCAGAAAATTGTTGATGCTTTTTACGAAGCAAAAGAAAAAGGTTTGGGAGTTGTGTCTCTTGGCTCAAAAATGATTGATCCGCCTGTCGTAAAAAGAGCTTTACAGACTCTAAAAAAGATTGGGAAATGAACAAAAACATTTTTGTCATTTTAGCTCTGTTTATAGGTAAATATTTCACAGTTAATAGAAAAATAATACTTATACCAAGCAAATTATTTTATGGAGTTTGTGACTCTTTTTTTATACTTAAACATATCAAGCAAATACTTATTAAATAACATATATTATGAAAAAAATTACAATTATATTAATTGCACTTATTACTATTATAGGAGCTTGTAAATCAACAAAAAATATGACTCCACAAGAAAAAGAGGCTAGACAATTAAAAAAATATTTGAAAGAAAATCACATAAAAACAAAACCAACCGAATCAGGTTTATACTACATTGAAACAAAAAAAGGCGACGGAGCTCAGGCAAAAGCTGGTGATGTTGTAAAAGTTCATTACACTGGCAAATTACTTAATGGGAAAGTATTTGATTCTTCTTATGACAGAGGCAAACCTATTGAATTCAAGCTTGGTCAAGGAAATGTTATCAAAGGATGGGACGAAGGAATCGCAAAAATGAAAGTTGGTGGAAAAGCAACACTAATTATTCCTAGCAAATTGGCTTATGGCTCACGAGAAATTCCCAATGTTATTCCTGCTTATTCAACTCTTGTTTTTGAAGTGGAACTTGTTGAAATCAAGTAATCAAGACTATTATAATTTTTTAATTAGATAAAATTATAGGAATTTAAACTTAAAAGAAACAAAATGTACACAAATTATAAATTAGTAAAAAATGCAGCAGGCAGACTTGTACCTGATAATATAAACGGAGAACCTGCTGTACCATTTCAAGGTGTAGATAAATACAAAGCTAAAGGGAACAAATACAACGGTAAAATTCGTAGAATAGCCGATTACCCTGATGGCAACAAAATTGTTCCAACGCTCAAAGATGCTCTTATAAAAGCAGGATTGAAAGATGGAATGACAATATCTACACACCATCATTTCAGAGATGGAGACCTTATTGCAAATATGATTTTTGATATAGCAAAAGAACTTGGTGTAAAAAATCTGCGTTGGTTTCCGTCAGCATCTTTTCCTTGTCATGAACATCTGATTCAATATCTCGAAGATGGAACAATAAGTCACATAGAAGGAAGTATGAATGGACCATTAGGCAGATTTACGTCATTGGGAAAAATGAAAAAAATGGGAGTACTTCGTTCTCACGGAGGCAGATACCAGGCAGTACAAGACGGAGAAGTTCATATTGATATTGCTGTTATAGGAGCAGGATGTGCTGATATGTTTGGAAATGCAAACGGACTTTATGGCCAATCAGCAACAGGATTGTTAGGATTTGCATTAGTAGATTCTCAATATGCTGATAATGTTGTAGTTGTAACAGACAATATGGTTGATTTTCCTTGTATTCCTTGGCAAATTCAAGGAAACAATGTAGATTTCGTTGTTGAAATAGATAAAATTGGTATTCCTGAAAAAATTGTTTCAGGTACCACCAAAATCACCAAAAGTCCTGATAGACTATTACTTGCTGAATTGACTGCTAAATTCTGTGAAGCAACAGGAATTATCCACGATGGTTTCTCATTCCAGACAGGAGCAGGAGGAACCTCGCTTGCTGTAAGCGATTATTTTGGACAAATAATGAGAAAAAAGAATATCAAAGCACGTTTTGCAAGAGGTGGTAGCAACAAATACCTTGTGGACATGATGAACGAAGGTTTGATAGACTATATACTTGATGGTCAAACATTTGACCTTGATGGTGTTTCATCAATGAGAGACAATCCTAAACATGTTTGGACAAGTCCTTTTACAAGTTACAATTATCACGGTAAAGGTAATTTTGCACAAATGGTAGATGTTGTAATTCTTGGTGCAACAGAAATTGATGTAAACTTCAACGGAAACGTTGTTTCACACTCAGACGGCTATATGCTACACGGAATCGGTGGCTGGCAAAATTGCTTGTACTCAAAAACTGTAATTATTCCAGTACCTTTATTTAGAGACCGCATTCCAGTGATTGTAGATGAGGTAACAACACTTTGTGGTCCTGGAGAATTGATAGATGTTATTGTTACTGAAAGAGGAATTGCAATAAATCCTAAAAGAAAAGATTTGATTGAAAAAGTAAAAGGAAAAGGATTGCCAATAAAAACAATAGAAGAACTAAAAGAAGAAGCAGAAAGGATAACAGGTAAACCGCAAAAACCAAATGTTAGCAAGGATGAAGTTGTTGCTGTTGTAAAATGGGTTGATGGAACAGTATTGGACAGTGTATTCAAAGTTATAGAATAAAAAAAAGAGGCTAAAACCTCTTTTTTTATTCTATTTCAATCATTTTAAATGGTATCTTAAGTATTGACTGATAATCTTCTCCAGCCTCTAGCATATCTTCATCATCTTGTTCGTAATACCAGTTTATAACTACACTTTTACCTTCTTGCTTATTTATACTTTCCAACTTTTTAAAAATATCTAGGATACATTTAGATGAACTGGTATTAAAATACTCAAGCTGAATATTAGCTTCTGTATGCTCTACATTTTCTTGACTATATTCATCTAACCAATCAACAATTGTCTTGAAAAAGTCTATCGCATTTTCAGGAATCGATCTTCCTTTTATTTCTAATTTACCCGTAGTAGGGTCTAATACTATTGATGGTGTTTTTGGTGTTCCTTTTATTTCAAGTTTATTCATAATATGCAAAATTTTATTTTCAAGCTAAATTTTATTTTTCAAAAATACAGAAAAAATTAAAAAATACAAATTTTCATTTAATTTTACGTAATTTAAATCTATTGGTAAATCAGTTTTTCTTGATACATCAATAAAACCTAATCCTCCACCGCCTTTTTCACTGAACTCATTGTTATTCAACACCATACGATAAAGTTTCAGCATTTCATCATAATTAAGCAAATTTAACTGCTCAATTTTACTTTTTACTTGTTCAAATTTAGATTTATCTGTATAATTTCCAGCAGAAATTTTAATAATATGCTTTCCAATAACATTGAAAACAAAAAAAAAGTTAGTATATTGCTTAGAAGCATGATGATATATATTTTGGAGAAACTCAACACAAACAAAAAAAATCTTTCTTCTTATTTTTTTATCGAATAAATGTAACTTTGAATCTATTTCATTCAATACATATTCAACATTCTTCTCATTGTTATTGCCTTGAAATATAACAATATTATATCCTTCCTGAATATACTCTTTATACTTATTATTTATTATTACATCCAATTCCAAAATTTTTCATTTTATAAATAAAATCTATAACTTATTTTTAATTTATTTTAGTATGCTATCTTAGCAAATATAAAAATAAATTATTAAAAAATATAATCTATCAAATAAATTTATCAACAATTTATTATAAGACCTATTAAAACAAATATAGTTGCTTTAAATATAAAAATCAAAAAAATTGCTTATTATTAAAAAAAACATACTTTCATCCGAAAGTTTCTCAAAAGTAGTATAAAATCCTCTGTATTTCTTATTTTAAGGGAATTATTTTTTTATTATCCAGAAAAAAAGTTTATTTTATTGATTATTTTTAATTGTTTGTGTGGTGATATTTTTTTAGCAGCTTCTCCTACTTCATTACAAACATAATCAATTGTTAAATAAAAACATAAGGTCATTCTTATTTTTTAAACAAAATTCGAAAAACCAATATCAGCAATTCCACAGGAATATAATTCTCATTCTATAAAAATCGGATTGTCATCGGAGGTTAATAATGAATTTTCCTATTGGAAAAAGAAAAATTTTAAAAAAAATAGCAAGAAAAATATTTTAAACCAAATTTATCTTTTCTGCTATTTATAGGGCTTGCGGCGAAAACTTTTTTCTTACGGAATTGCTATTTAAAATTTGTAATGGAATTCAAAGATATGGGTTTTCAGGCTTTTTTTAAAAAAAACTTTCGGATAGTAGTGAAGTTCATGGTATTATTTTCCTGGGGAATTGCTGTAGTTTTAATTTATCTTTTTTTCGTTATTTGAAAAAATTTTACTTTTGAGCAGAATATTAGATTATGCTAAAAGGAAAAAATGTTTTTTTAAGAGCTGTAGAGCCCGAAGATGCAGATATATTATACGATTGGGAAAATGATTTTTCTTTATGGAAAGTAAGCAATACTCTTGCACCTTTTTCAAAGCATGTGATAAAAAAATATTTAGAGACAGCACATTTGGACATATATCAGACAAAACAATTACGTCTGATGATTCAGGAAAATGGCGAAAATGGTAATGTAATAGGAATGATTGATTTATTCGACTTTGAACCTTATCATAGTTATGCAGGCGTAGGTATTGTAATACACAAAGACTACCGAAACAAAGGTTTTGCTGCCGAAGCTCTTAATATTTTAATAAAATATACATTTGAATATCTAAATTTACATCAATTATATTGTAATATAGCTGTTGATAATTCAATTAGCATCAAGTTGTTTGAAAATGCAGGTTTTGAGAAAAAATGCACAAAAAAAGACTGGTACTTTGACGGAAATAAATTTACTGATATTAATTTTTATCAATTAATCAATCCAAATCACGTGACGAAATGAAGACAAGAATTACAGAACTATTTAACATCAAATATCCAATTGTTCAGGGAGGAATGATATGGTGCAGTGACTGGCATCTGGCGTCTGCTGTTTCAGAGGCAGGGGGCTTGGGATTGATAGGTGCTGGTTCGATGTATCCCGAACAACTTATTGAAAACATCCAAAAAGCCAAGGCTGCAACCACTAAACCTTTTGGCGTGAATCTGCCGCTTATTTATCCACAAATAGAGGAACATATCAAAATTATTGTAGAAAATAAAGTTCCAATTGTTTTTACTTCTGCCGGAAATCCGAAAAAATACACATCCTACTTTAAAGAACAAGGAATAAAAGTTGTTCACGTGGTAGCCAATGTCAAATTTGCAATGAAAGCAGCCGAAGCAGGTGTTGATGCAATAGTTGCAGAAGGCTACGAAGCAGGCGGACACAACGGTCTTGACGAAATCACAACTATGGCACTTATACCTCAAGTAGTGGCAAATGTTGATATTCCCGTCATTGCTGCAGGAGGAATAGCAACAGGCAGCGGATTGTTGGCTGCTTTGTCGCTTGGTGCGGAAGGCGTTCAGATGGGAACTCTATTTGTGGCATCTGAAGAATCATCGGCTCATCCCAAATTCAAACAAGCTGTTATTAATGCTGCAGATACAGATACAATGGTAACTTTGAAAAAAGTTATTCCTGTAAGATTAATCAAAAATGATTTTTTCCAAAAAGTAAAGGAATTAGAAGACAAAGGTGCAACAAGAGAAGAACTGGACGAACTTCTGGGAAAAGCAAGAGCCAAAAAAGGAATGGCAGAAGGCGATTTGATTGAAGGAGAATTGGAAATAGGCCAAATATCAGGCATTATAAATGAAATAAAACCTGTAAAACACATTATTACTGATATAATCAATGAATTTAATGAAACAAAAAAAAGAATTTGTAAATTTTAAGTAATGGAAACTTTTTTAAAAATTGAAAATGTAAGTAAAACCTTTGAACGAAAAAAAGCACTCAATGATGTGTCTTTTGAAGTTGCAAAAGGTGAAATTTTCGGACTACTTGGCCCCAATGGAGCGGGAAAAACAACGCTGATTCGTATTATAAACAGAATAATATCACCTGATAGTGGAATTGTAACTTTCAACGGCAAAAGTTTGTCTCCTGATAATTTGTCCGAAATTGGCTATTTACCCGAAGAAAGAGGATTGTATAGAAAAATGAAAGTTGGTGAGCAAATATTATTTTTCGCCAGATTAAAAGGTCTAAACTCTTCTCAAGCAAAAGAAGCAGCAGATTTTTGGATGAAGAGACTCAAAATTCACAGTTGGTACAACGATAAAGTAGAAACCCTTTCTAAAGGTATGCAGCAAAAGATACAATTTATAATTACTGTTTTGCACAAGCCAAAACTGTTGATTTTTGATGAACCATTCACTGGTTTTGACCCTATAAATGTGGATTTGATAAAGAATCAAATTTTGTGGCTTAAGGAGCAGGGAACTACTATAATTTTCTCGACTCATAATATGCCATCTGTAGAAGAAATTTGCGATAGAATAGTGCTTATTAATAAAGGCAAAAATATTTTGGAAGGAGAATTGACAGAAGTCAAAAATAGATTTTTTTCACATATTTATGAAGTTGAGCTTGATAAAGATTGTGATATTTCAAGTTTTGATTCCATAGAAATATTGGAAAAAGAAGAAAATAAGAATAAATTACGCATTAAAATAAAAATACTAGAAGGAAAAAAGATTGAGCTGATAAAAATGTTGGCTGAAAAAGGTAATTTGGTATCATTCAATCCTGTTGTACCAAAACTACACGATATTTTTGTTGAAACTGTTGGTGAAAATCAAAAAATTGAAGACAATGAGTAAACTGGGATTAATTATAAAAAGAGAATATCTTACAAGGGTCAAGAAAAAATCATTTTTAATAATGACTTTCTTAACACCACTTTTATTGATTGGAATTATAGCGATACCTGTAATAATACAAACAAGTAATAAAGGTGAACATAAATACTTTGCAATAGTTGACGAAAGTTTAAAGATGAAAGAGGCTTTTGTTTCAAATGAAATTATTGATTATTTATATTTTGGTGGTAATATAGACACGGCTATAAACCTCAATAAATCAGGCAATTATACAGGAGTTGTTTTTATTCCATCAGATTATATGAATGATTCAGTAACAATTATTTCAGACAACCCCATTTCTCTAATAGCTAAATCTAAAATTAAACAAAGTATAGATGAATATGTTAGACAACAAAATCTTAAAAAGCTAAATATAGACCCTGTTGATTTACAAAAAGCTTATGTCAGCGTTCCAGTAAAAACAATGGAAAATAAAGCAGGAAGATTAAAATCATCAAGTTCAGAAATAATGACAGCATTAGGTTTTATAGGAGCAATGCTTATTTATATGTTCATTTTTATGTACGGTGTTCAGTTGATGAGAGGAACAATGGAAGAAAAAGGTGGACGAATTGTTGAAATAATAATATCTTCTGCAAAATCTTTTGAATTAATGCTTGGTAAAATAATTGGAATTGCATTAGTAGCCTTTACACAGTTTGGTATTTGGCTAATATCATTAGTGGTGTTAATAATTGCAACACAAGGGAAATTAGAGTCCAGTTGGCCTCAAATAGCTGCAGTATTAGAAAATATAAAAAATATTAACCTAACAAGTTGGTCAATTTTGTTTTTGATTTATTTTATTGGAAGTTACTTGTTGTATGGCTCACTATTTGCTGCCATAGGTGCAGCTGTAGATTCTGAAACAGATACACAACAATTTATGTTGCCAATAACCATTCCATTGATTTTGGCGTTTGTTTTTGCACAGTCCATAATCCAAGACCCTTCTGGGCAGCTTGCTGTATGGTTGTCTATTATACCATTTACTTCCCCAATAGTTATGATGGTAAGAATTGGCTTTAGTGTTCCTGCTTGGCAACTTATATTGTCAATATTTCTATTGATTTTAACATTTATAGCAACAGTTTACATTGCAGCCAAAATATACAGAATTGGCTTGTTGTCTTATGGTAAAAAAGTTTCGTATAAAGATATTTGGAAATGGATTAGATACAAAGGTTAATTTATTGATCAAAAAGAAAGTTATCTATAGAATTACCCAAAAGCCGGAATGTTAAATATTCCGGCTTTTTTGGTTTATATTTTTTGTTTTCCTCTTAAATAAATTTGATAAAAAAAAACAATTTGTTAGACATAAAAGAAAACAATTACACCTTAATGTAAAAATAAATAATAAAATTTTTATTTGTAATATATTGAAAAATAAGAGATTATGAATTTATTTTATCTTTAACTAAAAAATTAGTTTTAAAACTAAAAATTTAGTTCTATATTTGCAAAGTAATTCAAAATGAATTTTGTGAAAATATGAAATTAAAAAAATGATAAAATGAAAGAACTTACAAAAGCAGAAGAACAAATAATGCAGATTCTATGGAAAATGAAAAAAGGATTTGTAAAAGAAATAGTTGAACATTTCGCAGACCCAAAGCCAGCTTACAATACTGTTTCTACAATCGTTAGAATATTAGAAGAAAAAGAATTTGTCGGACACGAATCATTTGGCCGTACTTATCAATATTTCCCATTGGTTACAAAAAAAGAATACACAAAAAAATTTATGAAAGGATTTATGAAAAATTACTTTGAAAATTCTGCCAAAAATATGTTTTCTTTTCTTTCAAATGAAGACGAGTTGTCTGTTGAAGAAATAGAAGAACTGAAAAAAGAAATGGACAAAATTATTGAACAGAAAAAAAAAGAAAATAATTAATTTAAAAATTCTGCAAAATGGAAGCATTCTTAATATATCAAATAAAAGCAGCTATAATTCTTTCTTTGTTTTTCATCGTATGGAAACTATTTCTTCAGAATGATACATTTCACAAACTGAACAGAGCATTTTTATTAATGTCCATTGCTGTTGCTTTTTTGATTCCATCTATAAAAACAAATTTTGAAATAACTACATCAAATGAAGTTTATAACGTTCTGATATCGCCTGTAAGTATTGGCAAAAATATGGTCAGTAATGGAGTTGGGAGCAACTTCAGTTTTTTCAATTTATTGAATATTTTATATTTTGCTTTTGTCTTGATATTTACTTTGGCATTTGTAATCAAATTTGTAAAAATCTACAATTTGATTTCTTCAGGTAAAAAAATTCAAATCAATGGTTCTAATATAATAGTTTCTGACAAAAATATTTCTCCTTTTGCATTTCTAAACTTCATTTTTATAAACAATGCAGATTACAAAGAAACTAACAAATTACAAAAAATAATATATCACGAATCCGTTCATATCAAACAAAGACACAGTATTGACTTGATAATGATTGAGATAATAAACATCATACAATGGTTCAATCCATTTATATATCTATACAAAAAGTCACTTAAAACAACCCACGAATATTTATCCGACGAAAAAGTCATTGAGCAGGGCTTTGACTCAGATGAATATAAACTGCTCTTACTAAAACAAAGAATTGGTGTGCAACCGGGTTTTGCCAATAATTTCAACAAATCATTAACTTTAAAACGAATCACAATGATGAATCAAAAAAAATCTAATTCAATAGCAAAACTAAAAGTTTTATTTGCTATTCCTGTAATTGCATTTAGCCTGTTTTTATTCTCTTTCAACAGCTCGTCAAATATTACAAGTAATAAAACTCCTGAAAATGTACAGGTGCAAGATACTATACCTGATGTGGGGCCTAAATATCCGGGTGGAGATATGGCTTTAAGGAAATTTATTGTAAATAAACTAAAATACCCAAAAGAAGCTGTAGA
>Ga0114934_10002118_pt1 | contig 12785 bp, 6 predicted proteins | sample 4SBtaG_2_FD_99695 | JGI IMG/M metagenome (GOLD analysis project Ga0114934, IMG submission 99695) | Deep subsurface microbial communities from Kolumbo volcano to uncover new lineages of life (NeLLi) - 4SBTROV10_white metaG | ecosystem: Environmental > Aquatic > Marine > Volcanic ... | reverse complement strand
GAAATATCGGATTGTTCAAAACCGGTGCAATTCATCCAGCATCTCTTTACTGCCAAATAAGTCGTTTTCCATAAATTGAAATGAAAAACGTGTTGTTTGGAAGCTATTTTTAAAAATCAGGCACTATAAGGATAATAAAAAATGGAAAATAAGTGGCATCTTTGCGATGCATTCAAGGCCGTTTCATACGATCAGGATAAAATCAAACCACCGGCGGAAACAGTGGCCGAGGTCAAGAAAAAACTCGCGGCTCTTGACATGAAGATTTTTGAAGAAACGATCCGGATCGATTCAGGCCGGTTGGATATTCCTGTTTTTTTCAGTATTTGCGGACCGGACGCAGTCAATCTCACCGGAACGAACAAGCAGATGGGAAAAGGGGCGACACCGGACCAGGCCGAGGCAAGCGCCATCATGGAACTGGTTGAGAGATTTTCGTTCTATGCTTTTTTAAACAATGATAAAAATTTGAAACTCGCAACGATTACAGAGCTTGGAAACCGGGCCATGGAGCCAGAAATGATCGCCGGGTCGGTTGGGGATACGTCTGGAGATGCGGGCCCTGCACTCGATTTTTTATCAAAAATTCCTTTAAGATGGGCCCATGGATTCAACCTGACAAGAAATGTGCCGGTGCTCGTTCCCATCGACTGGTTTTTCGCCATAAATGAATTCAACGGCACTTCCGCTGGAAACTGCTTGGAAGAGGCCCTGTGCCAGGGAATATGCGAAATCGTAGAACGCCACGTTTCAGCGGTAGTATGCCAGGACAAACCAGACATTCCCGGCATCAGGCCTGAATCGGCAACCCAGCCCGTAGTTTGCCGATTGCTTGAAAAATATAAAAAGAACAGGATAAAAATTTACGTCTCCGATTTTTCACTCGGAATGGGCATCCCCACGGTCGGTGTCATGGCATGGGATCCGGCCACATTCCCGGCAAGGAGCGAAATCGTCTGGACAGCCGGTACTGCGCCTGACCCTCAAAAGGCGTTCAGCCGGGCATTGACTGAAACGGCCCAGCTTGCAGGGGATTTTGAGACAAAATCGAACTACGTCGCAAGCGGCCTGCCCAAGCCGCGTTCTTTCGATGAATTCCCATTCATCATACATCCCGGAAGCATGGTCGATATATCTGACCTTCCTGATATTTCGGATCAAAATATACGAATTGAAGTCATTAATTGCATAGAAAGGCTGAAGGCAAAGGATATGGAGATCATCTCCATCAACACAACCCATCCGGAGCTGAACATACCAGCGCTTTATACCATGATACCCGGTGCGCGTTTCCGCGAAAGGGCCCGGGCAGGATCGGTCGGAATGTTCACGGCAAAACTGATACTCGACCAGTACGGTCCAGCCCGGGCCATCGATATGCTGCACGACATGGAGCGGATACTTCCAGACAAATACTACATCCATTTTTACATAGGCCAGGCCCTTTATGAATCCGAAAGGCCGGATGAGGCTGTCGCATCCTTTGAAAAAAGCCTCTCACTCGATCCGCCCGATGAGGACGCTGCTGCCGTCTATTCCTTTTTGGGCGCAGCCTTGAATTGTTCAGGAAAATTTCCGGACGCCATAAAAGCACTTGAAAAGGGAGCAGAACTCGACCCAGAACGGACAGACATCTACAACCAGTTGGGATTTGCATATTTCAAGCAAAAAAAACACGAAAAAGCCATTGATGCCTTTAAAAACGTTATACGGATCAATCCGTCATCAGCAATAGATTACGCCAATATCGGAACAAATTTTCGGGAACTCGGGGATATCGAAAACGCCATATTCTACTACCATACTGCAATTCAAATCGATCCCGGCATCGAATTCGCCTGGACGAATTTACAGCAACTGACAAAAAGAAAATAAGGAGACGACACATGGCTATCATAACCATATCAAGAGGATCATACACCAAGGGGAAGGAAACCGCCGAAAAACTGGCTCAAAAGCTCGGCTACACGTGTATCGGCCGCGATATGCTGATAGAAGCGTCAAAGCATTTCAACATTCCGGAAATCAAGCTCATCCGGGCACTCTATGATGCGCCCTCAATTCTCGACAGGTTCACCTACGGCAAGGAACGTTATATTGCATTTATAAGGCGGGAACTTTTGGAATGGGCACAAAAGGACAACCTCGTCTATCACGGTCTTGCCGGTCATTTTTTTCTCAAGGAAATTCCCCACGTGCTCAAGGTCCGGATAAACGCAGATATAGAGGAGCGGGTCAAAGAAGAAATGAAACGGGAAAAAATATCTGCTGAAAAGGCTCGCCAAATACTCTTAAAAGACGATTACGAACGGCGCAAATGGGCCATCCACCTCTATGGCATTGATACCGCCGATCCCAGCCTTTACGACCTGGTTCTGTGCATCGACAGGCTGGGAGTAGATGATGCAGTGGACATCATCGCCAATGCTGTGAGCCGGCCCTGTTTCACAACTACCAAAGAGGCTCAGCAAAAGATCGATGACGCGGTTGTTGCGGCCCGGATAGAATCAATGCTGATAAAGGATTTCCCAAAGGTCAAATGCGGTATCATTGACGGCGTAGCCCATGTGACGGTATTTGAAGACCTGGCGAAAAAAGACAGGATCGAAAGGCAGATACGGGAGCATCTGAAATCAGTCGATGACATAAAAGGAATCGAAATCCATATCGATCCGATCATATACTGATGATCTCGCAAAAAGGCGCAAAGCGCCCCGGTCAGTTGACGGACTTTTTGCGAGTCCGTCATATACTGACGGCCCTGATCACTCTTTGCCTGCCATCTTTGACTGGATGGCCTTTGCCTTTTCCATGAGCCCCAGGCCGGAAATCCATGCCTTCCATTTCTCGAGCTCAACCGAGACCTGGCTGTTGTAATAGACCATGGGCAAGGGCCTGGGAATTGGAATTTTCCAGAGCTGGGGGAAGCGCCGGGAATCCCGGTTTTCAGGTGCTGCGCCCTGTTTTGCGCCCGCAACCAGAAAATGGAGGCGGTTTATGATGTTGACCTCACTTGCGCCCGCATCCATGTCGATGGAAAGGAGATTCATGGCGGGAAAACGCTCCTTTAGCTTCCTTTCCATGCCCTTGCCTGTGATATGATTTGAAATGCACCCAAAGGGCTGGATACAGACGATGTTTTTGATCCCCTCGTGGAGCATGGCCGCCATCTCCGCTGTCAGGAGCCATCCTTCTCCATACTGGTTGGCAAGGCTGATCACATCTTCCGCCAGTTCCGCCATCTTCCTGATATCGGGTGTTTTCCTGTAGAACCTGAAATTTTCCATAATCGACTCGATCCGGTCGAGATAATAAGTGGCGTAAATTTCAAGCAGCCAGTATTTTATCCGGTCGGTGATCGATTTCTTGAAAAGCGCCCTCTGATCATAAGATTCATTGATAAACCGCTGTGTGAAAAAACTCTGCAACGGCGGCAGGACAGGTTCAACCCCCTGGACACAGAGCCACTCAACGATGTTCTGGTTAGCAAAAAAATTATACTTGACGAATATTTCACCCACCACCCCGATCCGTGGCACCGGCCGCCTGTCTGCGGGCACATGATTGAATTCGGAAACCGCCCGTCGCAAGAGCGCCAAAAGATAAGAAAAATCGGCCCGTTCAATACCAAGCTCCATTTCGGAAAGATATTTCCCGTGCAGAGCAACGGCCCGGCCCGGCTCGGTTTCCCGTGCAAGCGTGGAAAGATACATACGGGCAAGGGCATCTGCAAAAATCACACCAAGGGCGATCCGTTTCACAAGTTCTTTTTCATTGATTGTAAATTCCGGGGCCGGGTTGATCCCCTCGGTGGTCACCGAGTAGATTTTCACCCGGTCATAGCCCGCATCACGAAGTCCTTTGGCAATCAACGAGACATAATTGGATGCCCTGCACTGCCCGCCCGTCTGGGTCAGGATCACCCCGGTATTTGCCGGGTCGTAACGGCCCGATTCAAAGGCCTTGATAATGTCTCCGGCAATCAGGACGGCCGGGTAGCAAATATCATTGTTGACCATGGTAAGCCCCATTTCAACCGATGTCCTGTCCTGGGGCGGAAGCACCTCCGCCCGCAGGCCGAACGCCCTGAACCCGGCAGGAATCAACGGCGAATACAGGGGGGAGAAAAAAGGCACAAGCAATACCGGCTTTGATTTATCCACCGGTTTCGGAGAATTTTTTTTATCCATCACATCCGGCAGAAGTCTGCGCCTGTCCTCAGGCCGTTTTTCTTTCACAGCCTCAAGCATTGATCTAAGTCTTATCTTGACGGCCCCGAGGTTTGCGATTTCGTCCATCTTGATCAATGTATGAATTTTTCCGGCCGAAACCAGGATATCCTTTACCTCGTCCGCCACCACCGCGTCAGGACCACAGCCGAACGAGGTCAGATGAACCATCTGTGCGTTTTCACGCTCCGCCACCCATTTGGCCGCGGCATACACGCGATTGGAGTAGCTCCACTGGGTGATGCGGTTGATTTCCGACAGGCTGATATCTGAAGACATCACGGACACAGCCTTTTCGCTGATCACATCGACGCCGGCCGCGGCCAGGAGCCCGGGGATGCCGTGGTTGACCAGGGGGTCCATGTGATACGGCCGTCCGGCCAGTACGATCAAAAGCCGTCCGGTTTTCTCCGCGTTCAAACATACTTCCATGGCCCTCCGGCAAAGCTTTTTTTCATATTCCGCCTGGGCTTCCAGCCCCTTTTTCACCGCGCCGGAAATCGTTTTGTAATCGATTCCGAACCGCTTGAAAAAGAGATAAAGCTGATCGCGCAGTAAATACCGGTTCTTGAAGCTGATGGCAGGGTTGTCAATGGGTATGTTGAACTTTTTTCCCGGATCAATGGCGCTTTTCAGAAGATCCGGGTACCCGGTGACAACCGGGCAATTAAAGGTATCGTCCGCATCAGTAAATTCAGGACGCTCGTATACGACCGTGGGGAAAAATATCCGGTCAACCCCCTTTTCCACCAGGTCCATGATATGGCCGTGTGCAAGCTTTGCCGGAAAACAGACATTTTCCGACATCACGCTGGCAAGTCCCTTTTCATAAAGCGAAAAACTCGAGATACCGGAAATTTTCACCTCAAACCCGCACTCAGTCAAAAATGCCCTCCAAAAGGGAAACTCCTCGTACATGTTGAGGCACCTTGGGATGCCGTAGACAAGGATCGGCTTGTCCTTTGGCTTGGTACTTCCTTCAAACAGGAGTGAAAGCTGTTCGGAGATGAGGTTTTCCCCTTTTGGAACATCATTGGCATCGTTTGAAAAAACCCGTTCGCACCGGTTTTGGGTATAGAACCGATTGCCGTTTTCAAAGGTGAGCCGTATGACGGTACAATGGTTTTCGCAGCCATTGCATTGAATCTCATTTTTCTTAAACCGGCTGCATGCTTCAAGGTTGGAAAAGGAAAACGAGGATGCGATTTTATTTCCATCCCTTAAGGCATTTGCCCGGGCAGCAAGCGCCGCCCCAAAAGCGCCCATCAATTCTGATATGTCGGGCCGGATAACCTGTTTTCCAAGAATAAGCTCCAGTGCCCGTAAAACCGCCGGGTTTTTAAACGTACCGCCCTGGACTACGATCTTATCCCCGAGTACATTGACATCTTTGATTTTAAGCACTTTATAAAGGGCATTCTTGATCACCGAGTAGGCCAGACCAGCAGATATATCCGCCAATCCTGCCCCGTCCCTAAGTGCCTGCTTGACCTTGGAATTCATAAATACGGTACACCGCGTGCCGAGATCATAGGGTTGACGACTCCGGCAGGCGAGGTCGGCGATCTCGTTCACCCTGAACCCAAGACTCTTTGCAAACGTCTCAATAAACGAACCGCATCCCGAAGAGCATGCCTCGTTGATCTCGACCCCTGAAACAGCCCCGTTTTCTATGCGGATGGCCTTCATGTCCTGGCCGCCTATATCCAGGATAAAAGAGACATCGGGAACAAAATGCCTCGCGGCCCGGTAATGAGCCATGGTTTCGACCACTCCTTCGTCAATTCCGAAGGCCGCCTTGATCAGGCCCTCGCCGTAGCCGGTCACGGCGGTTTTTGCAAATACTGGGGTGTGCCCGACTTTTTCGAATTTCTCCTTTATGGCTGAAAGGGCGCGGGAAACGGCCTGTATGGGATCCCCATCATTATTTCTGTAATCTCCTGCAACGAGATTCCCTTCTTCATCGATGCAAACGACCTTGGTGGTGGTCGACCCGGAATCGATGCCGAGATAAAACGGGCCTGATCCTGCCTTTTCCGGGGAAATCAAGGGCACACGGGCGGCAGCATGAAATCTTTCCCATGCTGAAAATTCCCTTTCATCCGAAAACAGGGCCGGAAGCCGTCTTGATACATCGGCTGCCTGATTTTGCTTTTTCTCCATGAGCATTTTCAGCTCGGAGATACGCATCACAGATTGCCGCTCGTTTCTGACCGCGGCCGCGCCCAGGGCCGGGATCAGCTCCGGCCGTTCTACATGAACAATTTCAGATTCATCATCGATATCGAGGATACGGCAAAAGGCCCGGCGCAGGGCCGAAAAAAAGGTCAGCGGTCCGCCGCCGAACAAAATCTTGCTTTCAATCGTCCGACCCCTTGCCAGCGCAGAGATCACCTGGGAGGCAACGGCATGGAAGATGGACGCCGCGATATCCTCTTTTGGAACTTTTCGGCTTAAAAGCGCGGTGACATCGGTCTTGGCGAACACACCGCACCGGGAAGCGATGGGGTATATCTTCTGGGAGTGTTGCGCAAGCCTGTCGAGATCTATGGGTTTTACACCGAGCATGGCCGCCATCTGGTCAATAAACGCGCCCGTGCCTCCGGCACAGCTGCCGTTCATCCTGATGTCCGGCTGAAATCGGCCGCTTAAAAAAACAATCTTGGAATCCTCCCCTCCGATTTCAATAAATGTCCTGACAGGGTCGGGAATATTTTTCTCCATGAAGGCGACAGAGGCAACCACCTCCTGAACGAACGGAATATCGAGTGTTTCAGCGATTCCCATACCTGCAGACCCGGTCAAAACGACATCGATCTTTCTGTCCCCGAGATCTTTTTGCGCTGCATCCAGCATGGCTTTCAGCTTGTCGATGGGGCGGGCCTGGTGCCGTTCATATGCCGAGAATAAAATATTTTGATGATCATCGCAGACGACCATCTTGACGGTGGTGGAACCGATGTCGATACCTGTTGAAAGCCCTTCATTCATATCAATAATCCTTTTTGACATAATCCCGTATCGAGCAGAATGTATCAACGATACATACGAGCAGAGATTCAAGATACTTGGGCGGAACAAGGGTAAGCGGCCACATGTGCTTTTCGATGATATCCGCCTCCTTGTCCGAAAGGCGAACGAGCCTGCGCGCATTTGCGAGGGCTATTTTGTGATGACGCAATCCATGAAGCCTGGGGCCTTCATGAAGCCAGTCATAGAAGAAAAGATCGTGGAGAATCGCCCCCCTTGCAACGGCGACAGCATCGAGGGAAAGCTTTTGCGCCGCAACAAATGACAGAAAAGCCACCTCTTTTACATGATCCAGGCGTGTTTTCCCCCTGTGATGAGGAAAATGTGCAAGCCTTTTCACATCCGAAAGCAAAAGCAGATCGCCGATCGCCTTTTCAAACTGTAGATTCAAAATTTCTTTCCCGGTTTCCGGCACAGAAAAAAGCCTGCCCCAGACAAGCAGGGTAAAATCCACTACCATCGCCGCAATAATACTTGTGGCAAACACCCCCTTAAATACCGGGGACAATCCATTCAACACCAATGTGAAACCCGGTAGAATAACCTTTTCAAATGCCAGGGCCAGCATGACCCAGTAAAAGGAAAAGAGAAGACAAACATGGCCTTTGAAATTGAATTTCTGATCTGAATAATCCCACAGACGAACATTGAAAACACGCTCTGCAAATATGCCCGATGCAAGTTCGAGCCCGGTTGTTAAGACAAAATAAACAATAATCCGAAAGCCAAGTCCCCAAGACCGCATGCCGGACGCGGCCATGGCAAGCAAAAGGGCGCCGCACCCATAGAGAATAAGAAAAGGGCCGGATAAAAGGCCGGGGTTTACAAAACGTCCCTTAATCACGGATCTGTAGGCGACTTCCAGCACCCATCCGGCAATGGAAAAAAATGTGAATGTAAAAAAAATATCGTAAATATCCATTGAATTTCCTTGTATTTTTCGAACTACACCGGGCAATGCAGCGTTTTACCAAAAAATAAGGTATCTCATTGTCATGTCAAGTCCTTCTGTCGAAAGCCCAAAAACAGACCCATCAACATTTCTCGAAAATACTTAGAGCCGAATGACCGTCATGCGGGACTCGGCCTTTTGGCATTAATAAATACCAACGTCTTAAGACTTTATTTTAAATCCGCGGTCTTATCAATACCACATTCGAGATCGTCATTATTGATGATCTCGTAAAAAGCTTTTCATGGTGACAAGTTACCACTGTCTCTGCAAATAACCCATTTTTCATTTCAATTTAAGGTGACGACTTATAAGGTTGAAGCCATAAACGATAAGGCATTATTTTCGGGGGGCGGAAATGAAAAGGCGCCTCAAAAACTGGGCAGAAATTTCCCGGACCTCTCTACAACGGAGCAGATGGGCGGCTTGCAAAAAAATAAGTGCTCCTGCGCCGATACTCGAAAAAAGAACCCCGGCTTTCAAAATCTTATGCCCTTTTACAGACCAGTCAAGAAACCTGATCCCCCAAAAGGCAATTGCTCCCATGGGCATGGAAGCGAAAAGGGTCTTTATCCCTGTAACGATGATACGTTTTGCGCCAAAAGGACCGATCTTTTTCCTCAAATGCCAAAACAGCAGAATCATGTTGCATAAAGACGAAAGGCTGGATGCAAGGGCCAGCCCAACGTGTTGAAACGGCCCCATGAGAAGCAGGCTGAAGAGCACATTGAAAAGAAAGGCGATAAATGCGATCACAACCGGCGTTCTGGTATCTTTCAGGGCATAGAAGGCAGGCACCAGGATACGGACCATGGCGACCAGGGATAATCCACATGAATAAGCGAACAGGGCATAAGCCGAGTTGACCGCTTTTCCGAAATCAAATGCCCCTCCCATGAAAAGCGTGCTGAATATCGGGATCGAACAGATCATAAGCCCGATGGTTGCCGGAATGGTAATAAAGAGGATCAAACGCAATCCATAATTCAAGGATTCCTTTAACTGCTCAATATCACCGGCAGATGCCTGCCGGCTCATGGACGGCAGAACCGCCTGGGCCACGGAAGCCGTAAAAATGCCCTGGGGGAACTCAAACAGGCGCTGTGCGTAATAGAGGTAGGATACGCTTCCCTGGGGAAGCAGGGACGCAAGAATATTGCCTACAGTTATATTAAGATAATAGACGCCCACCCCGAAAACCGACGGCACCATGAGAAGGGCGATCCTGCGCACCGCCGGATGTTTGGGATCAAACCGGAAGTAAAGGGGAAAACCTTTTTTGTAAAGCACGGGCAATTGTATCAAAAATTGGATTATACCGCCGAGGATAACACCCACGGCAAGCGCGAAGACAGGGACGGAAAAACGTGCATGAAGCAAAACAGCACAGCCGATAATGGAAAGATTGAGGAAAACAGTTGAGATGGCCGGCATGAAAAAATGACGGACAGTATTTAAAATACCCATGCACAGCGCCACCAAGCTGATAAAAAAGATATATGGAAACATCAGCCGGTTCAGAAAAACAGTGAGATCGAACTTGGCGGGAATGGCTCTAAATCCCGGAAACATGATGCTAATGATAACCGGGGAAAAAACAATACCGAGTATGGTAACCCCGGTCATTACCATGAGAAGCAGCGTGAAACATGTGCTGGCAAGATCCCGGACCTCCTGGTCGTTTTTCCGGGCATGCCATTCGGAAAAGACCGGGATAAAGGCCGAAGTCAGCGCTCCTTCTGCAAAAAACCTGCGGAGCATGTTGGGAATCTGAAAGGCTGCAAAGAAAGCGTCTGTGGCAAAACCGGCGCCGAACAGTCGGGAAACCACAATATCCCTGACCATTCCCATGATCCTGGAAAGAATGGTGGCAAAGCCGAGAATGCCCGCGGCGCGTGTTATATTTTGCTTTTCCGACATGGATTAATTCCGTAGTATATCATGTTTATTTCAAATAATACATGCCGCAATCAGCGCATTTAAATTTCTGTAATCGTTTACAGAACGCTGAAATCGGAAATATTGTTATCGACCTGTATTTTCAAGGCAAAATCACGGTCCCGAATATGGCGATAAGCACGCGATCACAGATCCTTGCAACAATAAAAAAGGTGAAAAATATAATCGTAATATCTTTATAAAACCGGGACTTACACCCAAAGAAAAATCGATTTCACCTCCCAAAAGCTGGATATTCATCCTGGTGGATAAAATGAATATCACAGGAAAACAGGGGATGACCATTGGGGCAAGATAAAGGATATTCCTTCCGGTCCGCGCAGATTATGAAATGCCCATGCACCGGATCATGATGGAATCCGACCTGGTGTTCATGGTATGGGATTGCCATCGTTTAAGGCGATACAAATATCCGGACGGAACGCGGCGGTCTTTTCTCAATACATTCAAAGACGGCAGGCCGATGAGTCAAAAGATTGCAAGGCCGGTGCAAAGCCGCTTAAAAGCTTTTCATGGTGGCAAATCACCACTGTATCGGAAAATAACTCGTTAATCATTTCAAACAGTTGCAAACGACCTATTTAGAAATACCTAAGCCGAATTTATAAAAACACGTTTCATGAAAAATTTCCGAATCGATTGCGAAAACTCTTAAACATGCCAATTCCCCAAAACCCGGCGGATATCCCTTTGTTCCAGATAGAACACGAAAATGTCAAGCCGAATGTTGGAAGCAGCCGCTCATCTTTATCTTGCAAACCTAGGCAAATTAGCATATTAGTTCTAAAGGTAAACAATATTTACAACACGGGCAGCAGTTTATGGGTAAAAAAACAGACTATACCCAGACATATCTTGTCTTCCGGATCGATGACCAATTGTTCGGAATCGACATACGAGCCGTTTTCCAGGTAGTCAGGGCCGCTGCATTGACACCGGTGCCCAATGGCCCGCCGCTGCTGGCCGGGCTCCTCAATTTTCATGGCACGATCGTCCCTGTAATCGATATCCGAAAGCAGCTGAAATTTGCCCCAAAGAGCATGTCTGTAAACGACCGGATCATCATCGTCGCGGCACCAGAAAATCTTTCTGCCGCATTTATCTGCGACGATATTGAGGGTATTCTTCCCATCCATGCGATTTCGACCACGGATGCCGGCATGATACATCCCGAGCTTTCAGAAATGCTTTCGGGCGTTGGACGGATAAAAGATAAAACAATCCTAATCTATGACATAAACTCAATTTTTCCCGAACAACAGATGGCTGAGATCCAGGAAGCCATAACCGACCAGCCCATAAAAAACGGACCGTAAAAGAATAAAAGAATCATTACCGGGAAACGGAATGAAGGATTCCGCGTCAATGAATGAAATTTTTTCCGGAAATATATGCATTGACATAAGTGAGCATATAAATCGATACACCGGGCTTTATTTTCCGGAAAGCAGACACCACGCCCTTATCAAGGGGATAAAGGCCGCCGCACGCGAACTCGGATTCGATCAAACCGAAAAATTCATCGATCACCTGTTGTCCGGCCCGCCTTCTTCCCGCACCATAGATACGCTGGTCCGTTTTTTAACCATTGGAGAAACCTATTTTTTCAGAGACAAGGCAGTATTCCAGGCATTGAAGGATGAAATTTTCCGGGGACTGCTCACCCAGTCTCCTCCTGAGAAAAAACATGTCCACATATGGTCTGCCGGCTGTGCCTCGGGGGAAGAGCCCTATTCCATAGCCATACTCATGGATCAAATGAGCGCGGCTTTCAGGGGATGGACTGTCAACATCCTGGGAACGGACATCAATGATAACCTCCTTGAAAAAGCAAAAAAGGGTGTATATACAAACTGGTCATTTAGAGATACTCCGGATATCATATTGAAAAAATACTTTATTCCGCAAAAGGATAATTCTTTCAAACTCAAGGCGGAAATAAAAAACCGGGTGAAATTTTACAAGCTAAACCTTATGGAAACTGATTATTCACCCTATCTTTCAGAATACTCTCCCTTTGACATCGTGTTTTGCCGAAACGTTATAATGTATTTCAGGCCTGATACGCAAAAGCAGGTTGTCGTGCGCATCGGCAGATATATAAAACAAGACGGATGGCTCATCACCAGTCCGGCCGAATCCGGAGCCGTAAGTAATTCAGGATTCGTTCCCGTACACTTTCCAAATGCAATATGCCATCGCAAGGGTCTTCCTCGCCTATCTGAAAAACCCCATTATTTCCGGGAACCAAGAGGAAGGAAAAAGAAAGGCAGCCGTTGCCGGGTTGCGGAAAATCGCACAAAAACAATAAAATTACACCCAAACAGGCGCAAAACCGATAAAAATTTTGAATCCGGGGATCCCCAAAAAATCTATTCCCAGGCACTTCTCCTCTACCAGGCCGGACAATACATGGAAGTCATCGACCGGCTGGCGCCCCTTGTTTCGGAGCGTTTTTTTCCGGATACCGGCTTTTTAATGCTTCCTGAATCCCTTGACCTCCTTGCCAGGGCTTATGCGAATCTAAATGACCTTGAGAAGGCGGAACAATATTGCAGGAAAGCCATTTTAGAAGAACCCTTAAACCCGTCCCATTACTTTCTTCTGGGCACCAT
>Ga0114934_10002117_pt1 | contig 12786 bp, 20 predicted proteins | sample 4SBtaG_2_FD_99695 | JGI IMG/M metagenome (GOLD analysis project Ga0114934, IMG submission 99695) | Deep subsurface microbial communities from Kolumbo volcano to uncover new lineages of life (NeLLi) - 4SBTROV10_white metaG | ecosystem: Environmental > Aquatic > Marine > Volcanic ... | reverse complement strand
TACGATGATGTATTTTGCATTCTTTGGCATCATTTCATCGATTGCATCTACATACTTGTAATTGCCATTTCTATCCTTGAATCTAGTTAAAAATTCCTTTACTTTATCAGACAATGCTGAATCTGTAAATGTACTAGCTTGTGCCATTATCTTCTCTCTCTCCTCTTATCTGTTTTTCAAACTCTACGCTGTTTTCATGGATTGTTTTATAGAAAATACTTTCTTCAACAGTTAATTTGTTGTATAATTCAGAATTTAGTTTGATGGAATCTGCAATCTTTACGAGTTTACCTCTTCTCATTCTAAATAATTCTAACATCATACTTTCAACTTTATCAAAATCATCACGATTTAATTCCTTCATAGATTCTTTTAGTCGGATGTAAAAGTGCGGATCAAGTGTAGAGATTTGATATTCACCAACCATTTTTTCTTTTGATAATGCTTGTTTTAATTGAGTAATCATATCTGGGGAATCTAGAGTTCCAACATTATTTTCTGAGAGAATTTTCCCCACCCATTGTGGCATGTTATTTGTATCTCCTTGAGTCCCCTCAATTTTCATGCCTGCAACATTATACTTGAAATCCTGATTTACTGTGACCTTAGCATCCTTTAGGCGATATCCTATTGAATGCACTTTTTCTACTTTATCAATTTCCATTTGAGATCACTTATCCTGATTTAGATCCTCAAGTACCGGATCGATCAATTCTGTTAACAATTTAGTGAGATCAATTGATCCTAATTAATCACAGGCTGATCGGGCATAATTATGTCACATTTTGATTTTAATGTACAGCATATCACAATAACCAATTCGGATTTATTAATGGGATTTAGTCTTTGATACACATGACTGCAACTGGAATGTGGGTTGAAAAATACAGACCGATGAAACTTTCCGAAGTCGTAAATCAAACTGAAATTATTGGTAGTTTAGAAGCTTTAATCAAAGATCCAACAGATATGCCGCATTTGATGTTTTCAGGTTCTGCAGGAGTTGGAAAGACTACGGTTGCATTATGTATTTCCAGACAAATTTTGGGGGAATACGCCAAAGATTACACTCTAGAACTAAACGCATCTGATGAGAGAGGAATTGGAATGGTTAGAGAAAAAGTGAAAAAATTCTCAAGATTTGCAGGCATGGCAGATGTTCCATTCAAGATTATAATTTTAGATGAAGCAGATGAAATGACAGGGGATGCCCAAACAGCATTAAGACGAATTATAGAAGATACAGCAAAGATTTGTAGATTTATTTTCATAGCAAATAATATTTCAAAAATTATTGACCCAATTCAGAGCAGATGTGCCACTTTCAAGTTTACGTCAATTCCTGAAGAAGATGTAATTACTAGGCTAGGAGAGATTGCTAAAAAAGAGAAGGTCAAATCGGATAAAAAAGGACTCAAAGCAATTTATGATTATTCAGAAGGCGATTTGAGACATGCAATTAACCTTATGCAGGCAACTGCAAGTCTTGGTGAAATTACAGAAGAGAATGTAAAGGCATCAGCAGGATTAACAAAAACTAGTGATGTAGATGAAGTTCTAAAAATTGCACTTTCTGGAAAAGTTCCAGAAGCAAGAGAAAAGATGATTGAGTTAATCAAAGTTTATGGAATGTCAGAATCTGATTTTCTCAAATATCTAAACTCTGCAGTATTCAAATCAAAACATGAAAAACTTGCAGACATTTTGGAGATAATTGCAAAGTATGATTATAGAGTTTTAGTTGGAGCAAATTCAGAAATTCAACTATCTGCAATGTTAGCAGAATTAGCTAAAGTAGAAAATTAAAAACGCAGAGAGAGGGATTTGAACCCCCGTATGCTTGCGCACACAGGCTCTCAAGGCCCGCGCCCTACCGAGCTAGGCGACCTCTGCAAAAAATCTTGGATTATAGCGGTTAAAATCTGTTGAGGTAAAATAGAAAAATAAGAAAAAAGAAAAAATTCTTTTTAATCGTGTGCGTGTGGGTTTTCAGAACCAGATTTCATAATTACATATGTTCCGGCTGCTTTCTCGTGCCATTCTTGGTTAGCAGATTCGATAAGAATTGCTCCTTCAGGACAGATTTCTTGACAAGCCATACAAACAGTACAATCGTGTTCTCTGATTGGTTGTGATTTGTCTGTATAATCTAATCTTTCGTCTTGTTCTGTCAAGCCAGTACCATCAAAAGTTTCTCCCATTACTTTATCTGCAGGGATATCTTTTTCGGTTCTGTACCATTGGAATGTCTGAACTGGACATACACTCATGCATGAACCAGCTGCAACGCATGAATCCCAATCGACTGCAACAGTAGTACCATGAATTCCAAGAGGAACTTGTTCTTCTCCTCGGTCTGCATAGGCTGCTTTTACATCATCGTTTGAGAATGCTGCACCGTCGGATCTTCCGTCACCCCAAATGTAGTGGAAATTTTCACCATCTGAATGGTTAGTTTGTCCTTTTGGTTTTACGTCGTTGTGACAAAAATCTTCTGGTATTTGTAGATCTACCATGAAAATAATATTTTGAAATAATATTTAAATCTAGACAAAATTAGTTGGGACTAAATTTGAAAATAATATAAAAATCAAAAATTTCTAGGTTTTAGGTTGCAGATTTTACAAAGTTTTTGCAGCACTTTCGTGTTTTTCAACATTTGATTGATCCACCTTGATAGCTGCTGGTGGACATACTGAAACACATGCCATACACCAGATACAATCATGTTCTCTGATTGGATCTGCTTTATCTGTAAGATCTTTACGCTCATCTTTTACATCACTACCAGTTCCTGCAAAGGTTTGACCAACAACATCTTTTGCTGGAATATCTTTTTCTGTTCTGTACCATTGGAATACTTGTACAGGACAAGCTTCAATGCAAGCACCATCTGCAACACAAGAATCCCAGTCAACTGCAACCATTGTTCCACTAACACCAAGAGGAACTTGTTCTTCTCCTCTTGCTGAATAAGCTGCAACAACATCTGCATCTGCTAATGTTTCAACTTGTGAACCATCAGTGTTTGTAGTTTTACCAGGACCCCACATGATATGGAAATTTCCATCATCAAGGCTAATTTTTCCTGTTGGTTTTAGGCCTTCAGGAAAATTTTCTGCTATTGGCATGATACAATTTTCTAGTAGTTATTATTTAAAGCTAGATAGCTGTTTTACGAACATACAAGTAAACTATGGATCTGTCAGGAACGAAAAATTTCCTTACGTTCATAACGATCAAGGATCAATTCTCTGGATATGGATATTATCAAGTATGATGTGTATAGAGGACCAAATCTTGGTGTTTACATTAGTGTGAATGATAGTATTGGATTAGTTCCTATGGGATTTGCTCAGACCAAAGCTGATAAACTTGCAGAATATCTAGATATTGAAATTCATCATACAGCAATTGCAAATACAAGATTAATTGGTGCATTATCTGTTATGAATAATAAAGGAGTTTTGCTTCCAACTACAGCTTATCAAAATGAATATGATTATTTGAAAGCTGAAACAGATTTAGAAGTTGAAGTTTTAGATACTAAATTTAATGCACTTGGAAATGTAATCTGTGCAAACGACAAAGGAGCAGTTGTATCTCCATGGTTATCAAAACAAGATTGTCAAACTATTTCAGATGTATTAGGAGTTGAAGTTATTCAGAAAAAAATAGCGGGATTCAACCAAACAGGAGTGGTACTTGTTGCAAATGATTCAGGTGCTGCCATTCATCCTGAAGCTGATGAGGAAGACATGAAAGTCATAGCCAATGTTTTAGGCACAAATGTCGAGCAGAGTTCAATTAACAATGGGGTCCCCTACGTGTCATCAGGTATATTGGTAAACAACAATTGTGTAGTAGTAGGTTCATTGACTAGCGGTCCTGAGATAATGATGCTTACTAGAGCCTTTCTAAATTAAGAATAGATTTTGGATCTTCTGTTAATTTTTCTAGTGAAATAGTTCCTTCAGTTCCATTTATCATATCTTTAAGAACTACATTTCCATTCTCTAATTCTTGGGGTCCAACAATAATTGCAAGTTTGGCATTTGTTGCAATATCCATTTGTTTTTTCATGTTACGTCCCGCCAAATCAATGTCAGTTGGAATATTATTCAGTCTTAGTAAAGAAGTAATAGAATGAGCTACTTTTTGCATCTCTTCATTAATGTATAATACTGCAACTCTATTTTGATTTATTTCAGGGATTATTTTTTGTTCTTCCATGGTTAACATTATTCTTTCAACACCACCAGCAACTCCTGTTGCACCAATGTCTTCCCTATGGAATGCTTTAGTTAACGTATCATATCTACCTCCACCAGCTAATGCACCTAAAGTTGAATTTTTATCAAATACTTCAAAGACAATTCCTGAATAGTAATCTAATCCTCTAACAATTCCAAAATTAATTCTAACATTTGAAACTCCTCTGTTTTCTAGTGAATCAATCAATGCTTTGAGTTCATCCCAGGATTCAAGTTGCGTAGTGTCAAATGCAGTTTCTACCTCTGCAATACTTCCTTTGATTTGCGAAAACTCTAGAATCTTTTCTAACTTTTCAGTTTCATATCCTTTTTCCTGAAACTCAGTTAGGATTTGCTCTTTTGATTTTTTTGCAATCTTATCTACTGCACGTAAAATATCTCCAACCAGTTTTGGTTCTTTTGAATCAAAGACTTTGTTGATGTAAGATTCTACAAGATTTCTGTGATTGATGTCAATTGTAATATCTTTGAGTAAAAGAGAATCAAACAGTCTAGAGGTAATTTCGATTACTTCGGCTTCAGATTCCAGTCTGGCTTTGCCATAAACTTCGATATCCCACTGGTGAAAGTATCGATATCTTCCTTTCTGTGGCTCATCATACCGGAACACTCCTCCAAATGCTGAGATTTTGGCTGGGAGCTTCATGGACTTTTGAGATGCTGCATATCTTGTCAGTCCCATAGTAAAGTCAAATCGTAATGCTACTTCTCGATCTCCTTTATCTTTGAAATAGTAAATTTCATCTCTGATTCCAGGACCAGACTTTGTCTCTAGTGTTGATAGTAATTCAATTGGAGATGGATCCATAAATGAAAATCCATACAAATTTGATAATTTCTTGAAATGTGCTCTAATATGTTCAATACTTGCGTTTTCTTTCCCCTCAAAATCCTTCATTCCACGTGGCAATTCCAAGATAATTAGATCTTAATTGATTGTGATTTAGATATTTCTGTGATAACTAGCAATAGGCTTTATTGAAGACAAAAAATTTTCAGTGTATTCATGAGAATAACCATAAAAGAAGGATGGAGCGAGAAAAGTAAACAAGCAATGCTTGCAATTGTTATAGGTGTGGTTACAATTATTGCAGTTGTAATATTAGACTAGTTTCTTTTTGCAGAAAATGCGGATAACCAATAATGCATAATCTTTCTGTTTAATTCAACAAATGCATCAGCATTGTCATTCCATGTCTTGGCTGCATTCTTTGCAGATTCAATATTAGATATTGAAACTTTGTTGCAAAGTGAGCGATATTTTGTTGCCTCTTCACCCACAGTATTTAGGATGTCTTTTGCAGCCTTTGGGAATTTGTATCCTGAAGATTCTAGATATTCTTTGTAGAGAGCAGTGTTTGCATCTACTGCATGCTTCCAAGACTTGTAGCATTCGTTTTGTAAATCAAATAGTGATTGTTGAAGGTGTGGAACAGAGTGCTCTACTTCATTGAAATATTTTTTGGCGATTTCTTCAAAAATGGTAGAATCTTTATTTTCACTCATAATTTTTCTATAAAATTTATGGATTTAAGATTATTGAAATGATTTGAGCCTAGTTTTAGGATTTGGAGACAAGAGAGAGTGGTCTCTGGCCAAATTTTCTAAAAATTACATTAGAGCTCTCTATTAGAGATTGAACATACGGATAGTTTGGATTTCCCAAAATATCATTTTTAATTATACTAAGATAGTGTCGTTTTTCTTTTACCTGTCTAAGTTTTTTAGATTTTGATGCATCATAGTTTTTTAGATCACTCAAGTTTGCTGAAACATCACACAGTTTGATTAGTTTTGCAAAAAATGATGCTTCTTTGAGTTGTATCACATATGCTTGATTTCTTTTTTTCCTAGGCAATTTCATATCTTTTGATAGTGAGGATACTAGTACAGTAATTTCACTTCCAAACTGTTCAAACAAATCATCAAAACTAGTTTCCGTATCTTCCATTGTATCATGAAGCCATCCAGCACAAAGTACCTGCTCATCAATTACACCCAAACTTTTCAGTCTGTTTACAACATCTTCTAGATGTTTTGAATACGGGGTAATGCCATCTTTTCTGAATTGTCCTGCATGTTTGTTCTTTGCAAATAATTCAGCGCTTTTTATTATATCCAAAATAATTTTCTACAATTATTGGAATTGTATTCTTCAATATTAGCCAAGTAAACTATAATTTCAAAGAAGAATGTCAGAGTATCATGTCAATTGAGAAGACTGTTCTTGCAGAGGACCTTGAGATTTGCAGAGTTCTTAACGGAATGTGGCAGGTTGCAGGAAGTCACGGTCAGATTGATTCAGAATCTGCAATTAATGATATGGAAAAATATCAAGATGTAGGATTTACAACTTGGGATTTGGCAGACATTTACGGTCCTGCTGAATCACTAATTGGCGAATTTAGAAAAAAAGTTGGAGCAGAGAAAAAGTTTCAGGCACTAACAAAGTTTGTTCCTAGCCCCGGACCAATGAGTAACAGTATCGTAACTCACTATATTGAACAGTCATTGCAAAAAATGGATACAGACTGTATTGATTTGTTACAGTTTCACTGGTGGGATTACAATGATCCAAGTTATCTTGATGCATTGAACAATTTATCAAAATTACAAAATGAAAATAAAATCAAACACATTGGATTGACAAACTTTGACACTGAAAGAGTAAAAATTATGAAAGAACACGGCTACAATATTGTATCAAATCAGGTTCAGTATTCTATTTTAGACCAGAGACCTGAAAAGTTGATGGTTCCTTTTTTTGCAAAGAATGGAATAAAGATTCTAACCTATGGGACCGTACTTGGAGGATTTTTTTCAGAAAAATATCTAGGGGTAGATGAACCACACAGAGGAGATCTCATTACTGCTAGTCTTCAAAAATACAAAAACATGATAGATGCATGGGGTGGATGGGAGTTATTCCAGGAATTATTATCTGCATTAAATGACATATCAAAAAAACACAACTGCAGTATTGCAAATGTTGCAACAAAATTTGTTTTGGATAGACCCCAAGTTGCAGGAGTAATTATTGGTGCAAGACTTGGAATTGCAGAACACAGAGATGATAATTCAAAGGTCTTTGATGTCTCACTAGACAAACAAGACATTTCATCTATAGATAACATTACTGTAAAATCAAATGACTTGTTTGAAGTTATCGGTGATTGCGGTGGAGAGTATAGATAATTTCAAACATGGAAATTTATACGATAAAGTGACTATGATTGATAATTGACTGAGAAGGTTTTACCAAAGGAAGATTCTGATTTTAGCCTTCCAGGAAGAATGGATGAGAGCAACACTGCATATTTTCAACCAGAATTAGAAGCAGAATCAAAATCAAAAGGTAAGGCACTTGCAATCTTTGGAATTGCCTTTGTTTTAGTGACTGCAGGCATATTTTCATATTATTTTCTTAATCAAAGTGAAATAGATTCTGAAATTTTGGAAAATGCTGCATTTAAGACGCTTGAAGAAAGAATGGTAGAGCATTATAAAGTTGGACAGTTTGGAAGTGATCATGCTCATGCAGCATTAGTAGTATTTGTTAATGGAGACCAAATAGATTTTTCACATCCACGATTTCAACTTCAAAGTAAATACATTCATTTTGAAAATGATAATCCATATTTGATTCACAAACATGCAGATAGAGTTCCATTAGACATGTTGTTTTCATCATTTGGTTTAGAAATTACATCTGAATGTATTGTTTTAAGAGGTCAAACAGATCCAAACCACAACTGTGTTGATTCTAAAAATTCAATTACAATTTTGATAAATCGCATATCTTTTTCAAAAATTAATTTATATGAAATAAGTCACAATGATAGAATTTTAATATCATTTGGAGATAAGAATTTAATTTCAAAACAGTTAGAATATTTAGAAGGATTAGAAATTCATGACATTCCAAAAAGTAGTAAATTAATTCCTGGAAAAGATATTTTGGTGTAATTTTAAAAAAAAGTTCCAATGAATAGTGATCCTTTTAGAGTATTAGCGAGTCAAAAAAATAAAATGGTAGATTGTGCTCACACTTGGAGAAAAAAACTTCGTCTGCAAGAACTAATGCTAGTTGCAAAAAGAGAGATAGATGCAGGCGAAGAGATTGATTTGGTTTACCAAATACTAGAAGATGAAATGCAGGCACGTTGGAGATTTGTCGGAAGTACAAGAAGACAATACATTGAGGATATCAAGAAAATATTGGCAAACCAGTATGTGCTAACTGTGTAAAAGAGACTTTTATTGAATAAAGTGCTACTGTATGTATGGCATTAGCATACATTGGAATTGCAATAGGTGTTTTGCTCCTGATAATTTTAATTGTAAAAATTTCAAGGACTGGCCCACGGGAGGTAGCAGGAATTGATGTTTATTGTAAAAAATGCGGTCTTGAAACTAGAGGACTAAATTGTCCAAAATGTGAAAAAAAATCTAGAACGTTTGGAGTCTAGTTCACATTGCATAGTGATGCTTTTAGGGAATGATTTCAAATTTTTTTCATGTCAGAGTTAATTACGGAATATTTTACCTGTAAAATTTGTCATCAAAATTACTCAATCTCTATTGAAGAGATGAATGACAAACCAACTATGTGTAACGGTTGTTGGTTGAAAATGAATATTTGGGAAAAGTATGAAGACGTGGATTTGAAAAATGTTTGTTAAATTGCAACAACAAATGTTTAAGTTTAAAAAATTGGATAATTTGATGTGAAACCACTATCTATTGCAGCAATAGTTGTTGTACCATTTGTGTTGTTTATTGCAGCTGGATTAGTATTTCAATCACAGACGGGTACAGATATTGTTACAGGTGAGAAGACAGGTCTTGCAGCAAATGAAGTGGGAGAAAAAGGGTTTGAGAATATTTTAAAAAATGAGATAATTGTACCAAAAAAAGATTTTGATTCTCATAGATGTACAGGTGAAGCTAAATGTCTCTCACAATTAATTACTAAAATTATTGATGGTGATACAATTCATACCGCAAATTACAAAATCAGACTAGCTCTAGTTGATACTCCAGAGAAAGATGAACCTGGATTTGAAAAAGCAACAAGTTTTACTGCTCAAATGTGTTCTGTAGGAAGTCATATTACAATTGATCAAGATGATTTACAACCATATGACCAATATGATAGATTAGTTGGACAAGTTTTCTGTGAAGGAAAATCATTGAATTCGGCATTATTGTATAATGGACTTGCAGAAATTTCTACGGAATTTTGTAGTACAAGTGAGTTTGCTGATAAATCATGGGCTCAAAGATATGGATGTGAAATAGAGACTGAACAAGTTTCAGAAATTTCTAACTGTGATTCTTCATATCCAGACTTTTGTATTCCATCATTACCTCCAGATTTAGATTGTAGCGATATTTCTCAAAAACAATTCACCGTATTACAACCAGATCCTCATAGATTTGATGGCGATGAAGACGGAATAGGTTGTGAATAATTTTTAAGATTGATTTGAAACAAAATACCATTGAGTCCAAAAATTGACTGTCAATGTTCTGAATGTAACTGTAAAGTAAATTTTGAAGTGATTGATGGTGAAGCGTTACTCAATTTGATTCAGCATGGACGACTAGATGATGAAAAGATTGCATTTTTAAAAACTAGAGTAGGAAGCAAAATTTGTAAGCATTGTTTTATTGGAAAACATTATTCTTGATAATTTGCAACAAGTTGCTCATTTTTTGATTCAACATGATTTTTTCTAAGGTTTGAAATTATATTTTCAAAAATTTCTAGTTTTTCTTCTTTTGTAATCATAGTGTAATAGGTAATTCATTGTACATAAAGGGCTCATTTTTCTAGCACTAAAGTTCATACAAAATTTTCTTGTAAAATAAACAAATTTTCATAATCACCATAATCCTACTTTTATTTTACAACTCTCTACTTTTCATAGATAGTAATCGACTAGCAAAAACATCAAAGAAATCAGGGTTTGATGTTGGGGCCATAACATAGAGTTGTCGAGGGATGACTACTTGGTTTTGATTACTATCTATTTTCTAATTACATACGCTTAAGTTTGGATTTTTTTACATAGTATCCAATGGATCTTAATGAAATACTCACTAGAGAAAGAGATTCTCTAAGAGATGAGAATATTGAATTAAGGAAAAAAATCAAAGAATTAGAAGTAAAGATTGCAGAGTTGGAAAAATAAGATGAATCCATTAATAATTATTGCAGTAATAATTTCAATTGTTATAGGAATTGCATTTACAATTTTTTTAATTCCATCAATGGAATCACAGAATCTTGAAGACATTGATGAGCAAGAACGTGAAAAGATTGCATGGCAATTATTGCAAAAAACATACCTAGAGCAAGAGTGCCGAGAACTACATATTGGTCAGCCAGATGAATTACAAAACTGCTTTGACCGTATTGATGAAGAACAAAGGTTGAATCCGCCTACAAATCCAGGTGAATCAGAAACTTGTTCAATTCAATGCCTAGTTTATGATCCTGTTTGTGGAGAAGATGGAGTAACTTATGGGTGTGGTAGTGAGGATGCCGCATGTCATGGAATCAATGTAGAGTATTCTGGAGAATGTAATCCATCATTTGAAACAAAGATTTTGTATGTTGATTCCAAACTGGTAGATTGTGTTGGAGTTGCTCCTCAACAATGCATGTTGATTAAAGAAAATCAAGACACAGAGTGGGAAATGTTTTATGATAACATACATGGATTTGATTATCAAGAAGGAATACAATACAAACTGCATGTGATGATATCCCAAGTAGAGAATCCTCCAGCAGATGGCTCATCATTAAAGTATGAATTAATAGAAATTCTTGAGCAACCTAAGGATTAATTCCCCAACCACGCTTGATTAGTTTCTCAAAACTTGATTCTTTGACACATTGAGATGAATTTGTAGTTTTCTTTATGATTTCTAGGAATCCATCCTTGCAACTTTTTTCAACTACAACAAGATCTTGTTTGATCTCTGAATTCAATTCACATATCTCACCTTTCTTGATCACCTCTGTTCCACAAACCTCATATGGACTGGACCAGTGCCAGGAACCAAAAGCAGAAGAAAATGGGACAAAAAGAATCAGGATAATGACTGAGATTACCATCATCTTCATGGATTTCTTTATAGATTTTATTGTATATTAACAATGAAAGATAATTTTTCAGTAAAGTGGTAATTTCTACTTTGAAAATTAACATGATATTTTAATTGATAACTAAATGATAGAAAAATAATGAAATCGGAATCAATTGATATTCTGAAGAGGGAAATTGATTACAAGCTTGGTCGCATAGAATTCTTTAAAGAAAGATTAGAGGAATTGGAAAATAAAGAAGAAAGAGAATATGATCAATCGGTTAGAAGGCTTGCAAAATTAAAAGAAGAGGTTCGAAATCTATTACAAATAATGAAATTGGAAGAAGTTGTAGAATTTAATGAATATGAAGAGATTTTTGAAAAACTAAAAGCTAATGCTTAAGTTCATTATTCGCATAAAGAATTTGTGACTAGAATTTGTAAAAAATGCGATGTTGAGATGGATGTTACTTCTCTGAAAGTGAAAAGACGAGGAAACGAAATGAAGAATATTCCAGATGAATACTATTGTCCTAAATGTGACCATACAGAATATGAAAATTAACTCATTTGAAATAAAAAAAGAAAAAAGTTAGTTAGCAGGAACTACAATTCCTCTATCTATCATCTTAAGTGCTGTATCTGATTTAAGACACATTGGAACACCGTTTGATGCTTTCATTACTAGGCTAAATCCTTCACGACATTCAACTTCTGCAGCATCAACGCCGGCAGCAATTTGGGTACGTGGGGTAATCCATGCTAATTGCAAGTCTTTTGCCTTTTCAATGAATTCTTCTCTAAGTTCTTGCTTTTCTTCGTCAGTCAAATCAGATGAGTTTGCGCGGAGTTCTGCCTTGTAGGCTTTCATCTCAGCTAGTCTATCATGAATTTCAGATTTACGTTCATCAGAGATATTGTGCTTCATGTGTTTCATGTGATTTTTGAACTTCATTTTGAGTTCAGACTTTTTCTCGTCAGTCAAATCTCCATGTTTTTCAATGAATTTCATCTTGATTTCTTCTCGTTTCTCATCGGAAATGTCACGTTTGTCCATGATCATTGCCTTGATTCGGTCAGATTTGTCAGATAATTTCATTGCATGTTTTTTGTCCATGACTTTGTCATGCATTTTGTCTTTCATTTCACCATGGTGCTCTTTCTTGTACTCTTCTCTTTCTTCAGGTGTCATATCACACCATTTGGAAAGTCTATCAAGTTTTGCAACATCAGTGATTTCTGCTGCACGATCAGAAGATGTCATTGAACATAGTCTATCATAGTCCATGTGTTTTTTGTCAGTCATTTCATCATGCATTTTGTCTTTCATGTGCGCTTTGTATTCATCTCTGTGCTCCTCAATGAAATCCATTCTATCATCTTCATCTAGTGAACAGTATCTGTTCATTTTCTC
>Ga0114934_10002116_pt1 | contig 12788 bp, 10 predicted proteins | sample 4SBtaG_2_FD_99695 | JGI IMG/M metagenome (GOLD analysis project Ga0114934, IMG submission 99695) | Deep subsurface microbial communities from Kolumbo volcano to uncover new lineages of life (NeLLi) - 4SBTROV10_white metaG | ecosystem: Environmental > Aquatic > Marine > Volcanic ... | reverse complement strand
GAAAATTAAAACCTGTGTAAGTGTATTTCTATTGCTTACTACGCTTGCTGTATTTTCCCAGGACAATTTATACTCAGCATTAACCATTCCAAAAGAATTAAAAGAGAATGCTAATGCTGTTATTAGAAGCCATGATATTGAAATAGAATTGAAGGATTATGCAAATATGACAGTTAGATCTAGGCGAATTATAACTATTTTGAATAAGAATGGACTTAATCAACTAGATTCTTATATATATTATGATCCTGAAATAAATGTGAAAGTTATAAGTGGAATTGTTTATAACGCATTTGGAAAAGAGATTAAAAAATTTAAAAAGAAAGATTTTAAAGATTATAGTGCTTCAGGGGGAAGTTTATATTCTGATAATAGAGTTTTATCTCTTGATTATACACCAATAGCTTACCCTTTTACATTTGTTTTTGAGACAGAAACTCAAACTAATTCAACTGCTTTTTTTCGAAGATGGTATCCCATTGAAAATTATTTTATGAGTACACAAAGGGCTACATATAAAATTGTCAATTATGAAAATGTTCCCTTAGATATAAAAGAGTTTAATATAGATTTAGATGGTATTGAGAACTTATCAAATGAAAATAGTATCTATTATACAGCTAGTAACTTAAAAGCCATTAAGTGGGAATCCTTAAGTCCTTCATTTAGTAAAATAGTTCCCGTTGTTATGGTTGCTCCTCAAAAATTCAGATTAGTAGATGTTGATGGCTATGCTAAAAATTGGGATGATTTTGGAAAATGGAATTATAATAACCTATTAATAGGTAGAAACAATTTGCCAGAAAAAGTAAAAAATGATGTTGCAAATTTAGTAAAAGGAATTGAAGACCCAGTTGAAAAAGCTAAAATCATTTATCAATATGTTCAAGATAAAACAAGATATATAAGTGTTCAATTGGGAGTTGGTGGTTGGCAACCTATGTTAGCTTCAAAAGTAGATGAAATTAGCTATGGAGATTGTAAAGCATTAACAAATTACACAATGTCTTTATTACAAAGTCAGAACATAACAGCTTATTACTCAGTAGTATATGGAGATGATGATTTACGCGATATTGAATCAGACTTTATAGGAATGCAAGGAAATCATGTTATCTTAAACATCCCAAATGAAGGTGCTCCTATTTGGTTAGAATGTACAAGTCAAAAAGTACCTTTTGGCCATATAGTTAATTTTACTGACGATAGAGATGTACTCGTAATAACACCTGAAGGAGGGCGAATAGAACATACAAGAGCATATACTAGTAAAGAAAATTATTTAAAGTCTGATGCTACTGTTACATTAGGGGTTAATGGTGGATTTGAGGCTGAGGTTGTATCAAAATCGGGAGGTTCTCAATATGATTACAGATTAGATCGTATAGTAGATAGCGATCAGAAAGATAGAGTTACATACTATAAAAGATATTGGGGTTATATAAATGGATTATCTCTAAATGCGATAGATATCAATAATGATAAAAATAAAATAGAAATAACAGAGAAAATAAATATAAAGTCTCCATCATATGCTGTTTCAGCAGGAGATAAACTACTTATTAAACCTAATATGTTTAATCGCTTAACTAATGTACCGCCAAGATATTCTGAACGTAAATTGCCATTTGTAATACAACGTGGTTTTTTTGATGAAGATAAATACATAATAAATTTGCCTGAAGGCTATGCAATAGATGCTTTAGGCGAAGAGAAAGAGATTGAATCTCAATTTGGTACTTATAGGGTAAGCCTTACCAAACTTAGTGATACACAAGTAACATACAAACGGTCTTTAGAAATTGTTAAAGGCAGTTATAAAAAGGAAGATTATAATGCTTATCGCAGTTTTAGACGCAAAATAGCAAAAGCTGATAAAACAGCTTTTATACTTAATAAAACAAACTAACCAAATTATATCATGAAAAAATCAATTCTTACTCTACTTATTTTAATTACTACTTACAATGTAAATGCGCAAGATTATAAATTTGGAAAAGTATCTCTTAACGAAGTTAAAAATAATGTATATGCAAAGGATACTTCAGCAAGTGCTGTAATACTTCATAAATCAAGAAAAACATATTTTAATCACGAACATCCTGCAGGTTATGTTATTGTTACTGAAATTCATGAACGTATAAAAATTTTAAATAAAGATGGCTTGGATTATGGTACAAAAGAGATTGGACTATATAAGTCTGGAGGTGATAAAGAAAGATTAAACAGTATTAAAGCTTATACATATAATGTAGTAAACGGAAAACTCAAACTAGAGAAGCTCAAAAAAAGTGGTATTTTTAAAAATGAAGTATCTGATAATTGGAAAAAAACATCGTTTACAATGCCAAATGTAAAAGTAGGCTCAGTAGTAGAATGGACCTATAAAATTACCTCTCCATTTTGGAAGATTGACGATTTAATAATTCAAGCTGATATACCTACAGCACACTATTTTGGAAAAGTGGATAGGCTCTCTTATTTTAATTTTCAAAGGATTGTAAAAGGAGGGTTTAGTGTTGTGCCAAAAGAATATAAAGAACCTAGATCTCTTAATGTAAGCTGGGAACAATCTGTAAATGGATCTTTAACTCAACCTACAAGAACAGCAACAATTCAAACCACTGAATATGTATCTGAATATGAATTAAGGGATGTGCCAGCTTTAAAAGAAGAGCTATATGTTGATAATATTGATAATTATAGATTTTTAATCACTTATGAATTAATGTCTACACAGTTTCCAAATAGTGGATTAAAAAAGTATTCAACATCGTGGGAAGATGTTGTAAAGACAATAAATAAATCTGATAATTTTGGAGGTCAATTAAAGAAATCGAGATTTTTAAGAGATGATGCAACACGTATAAAATCTATGGGAACAGCACTACTTGAAATTACAAATAATGCATTTGAATTTGTAAAAAATAAGATGAGTTGGAATGGTAAAAAACGAGTGAGTACTAGAGATGGTCTTCAGAAAGCGTACAAAGAAAATACTGGCAATTCAGCACAAATTAACTTAATGCTAACTGCTTTGTTGAGAGAATGTGGTATAAAAGCAAATCCAGTATTGGTAAGTACAAGAGATAATGGGTTTCCTGTATTTCCAACCTTAGACGGGTTTAATTATGTAGTGGTGTGTGCTGAGATTAATGGCAAAGATATTTTATTAGATGCAACAGAAAAATTAAGTATTCTAGGAATGTTACCTCAAAGAGCGTTGAATTGGGAAGGGACTTTGGTGTTGGAAGATGGGCGTACAAGAAAAATTAATTTATATCCGAAAAAAATAAGTTTAGGAAATACAATTATGAATATTACTATAAATGATGATGGTAGTATAGAAGGGAAACAAAGAACAAGCTATACAAATTTGAAAGCTTTACAATATAGAAAAGAATATAAAAAATATACTAAAGACGAATACGTAGAAAACTTAATAAATACCTATACGTTTGATGATTTAGTAGATTTTGAAGTTAAAAACCTGAAGGATTTGAACAAGCCTATAATGGAAACATATGCGTTTGAATTTGACGAAGGTGTGGATGTAATAGGTAATGAAATGTATATTTCACCATTATTCTTTCTAAAGATTAAATCTAATCCATTTAAATTGGAAGAACGAAATTATCCAGTAAATTTTGTATATACTCAAAGCAGAAAAAAAATAATCAACATAAAAATCCCAGAAGGTTATCAAGTTGCATCATTACCTAAGCCAATAAAAGTATCTTTGCCAGATAGTATGGGTTCATTTCTATTCAATATAAGTGAAGTAGCAGGAGGTCTAAATGTTATATCAACATTTAAGATTAATTCTGCTATTATTCCAGCCTATAAGTATTTAGAATTAAAGGAGTTCTATAACCAACGGGTACTAAAAGAAGCCGAGAAAGTTGTCCTTACAAAATCATAAAAGTGAACATACAAAATGCACAACAAATCGTTGATGAGTGGATTAAAACACACGGCGTTCGTTATTTTAACGAGTTAACAAATATGGCACAACTTACTGAAGAGGTTGGCGAAGTAGCTCGTATTATTGCTAGACGTTATGGCGAGCAAAGTGAAAAAGAAAGTGATAAGGATAAAGACTTAGGCGAAGAACTTGCCGATGTTATGTTTGTGGTATTATGTTTGGCAAATCAAACAGGCGTAAACCTTCAGGAAGCATTCGATAAAAAATTAGATTTGAAAGCAAAAAGAGACCATGATAGACATCAAAATAACGAAAAGTTAAAGTAACTTTGCTACGTTCTCAGAAAAGAGAATAGATGACTCAACATGGATATCACACTTCATAAATCTAAAAGCGTAAATAGTAATTCTGAAATAACAATAACAGGTTCAAAAAGTGAATCTAACCGTTTGTTATTACTTCAAGCGTTATATCCTGAATTGAAAATTAACAATCTTTCCAATTCTGATGATACACTAGTAATGTCCAAAGCATTACGATCATCATCATATAATATTGATGTGCATCATGCAGGAACTGCCATGCGTTTTTTGACTGCATTTTTTTCTACTCAAACAGGGAGAGAGATTATACTAACAGGATCTCATAGAATGCAAGAGCGACCAATACAGATATTGGTGGAAGCCTTGCAACAATTAGGAGCTATAATTACTTATGAGAAAACACAAGGCTATCCACCAATTAAAATAATAGGGAAAGAATTTACTAAATCTAAAGTTACACTTAAGGCAAATGTAAGTAGTCAATACATATCAGCATTAATGCTTATTGCTCCAAAGCTTAAAAAAGGGTTAGAACTAACACTTAAAGGCGGAATTACCTCTATGCCTTATATTAATATGACTTTGTCCTTGTTAAATCAAATAGGTGTTCAAACATCTTTTAATGAAAATATAATTATAATACAACCAGCTCATCAAAACCTAATATCCAAAACTATTACGGTTGAGTCTGATTGGTCATCAGCATCGTATTATTATAGTATTGTGGCTTTAAGTGATATTGGTACTGCAATTAAATTATCGGCATATAAACAAAATAGCTTACAAGGTGATTCGGTTTTGGCTAAAATTTATAAAGCTTTTGGTGTAGAAACTACATTTAATGAGGAATCCATAATACTTAAAAAAACATCAGATGCTAATAATGATTTGCTAATCAAATTGGATTTATCTAACGCACCAGATATTGCTCAAACCATTGCAGTAACTTGCTTAGGCTTAGGAATAGTGTGTGATTTATCAGGATTACACACCTTAAAAATAAAAGAAACAGATAGACTTGAAGCTCTTAAAACTGAAATTGAAAAATTTGGAACTCAAGTTGCAATTACACAAGACACCTTAAGTATCTCAAGTGTTGTACCTTTAAATAATGATGTGTCAATAAATACCTATAACGATCATAGAATGGCAATGGCATTTGCGCCTTTAGCATTAAAAAACGAGTTTAAAGTAAATGATGCTAATGTAGTTTCTAAGTCATATCCAAATTTTTGGAAAGATCTTCAAAAAATAGGCTTCTCATTGAGTGAATCTTAAAATAAAGGGGCAAATACTTGACAAGGCCTAATTTGAGATTGTATATTTGCAACTTTCAAAAAATAAATAAAAACAAAAATTTATAAATGAAATTATCACACTTTCAATTTACACTTCCAGAAGAATTATTAGCAGAATATCCATCAGAGCACAGAGACGAATCAAGATTAATGGTTCTGAACAGAAAAGAACAAACTATAGAACATAAGCAATTTAAAGATATTATTGATTATTTTGATGAGGACGATGTAATGATTCTCAATAATACAAAAGTGTTTCCTGCAAGATTATTTGGTAACAAAGAAAAGACAGGAGCGAGAATTGAAGTGTTTTTATTACGAGAACTAAATGCTGAACAACGCCTTTGGGATGTGTTGGTTGATCCTGCAAGAAAAATAAGAATAGGGAACAAGTTATATTTTGGAGATGATGATATGTTAGTCGCTGAGGTAATTGATAATACAACCTCAAGAGGTAGGACTTTACGATTTTTATATGATGGTTCGTATGGTGAATTTAGAAATAAATTAAACGAATTAGGACAAACTCCATTACCAAAATATATAAAAAGAGAGGTTGAACCTCAAGATGAAGAACGTTATCAAACTATTTTCGCAAAGAATGAAGGTGCTGTAGCAGCTCCAACTGCAGGATTGCATTTTTCTAAACACTTATTAAAACGTTTAGAAATTAAAGGTGTCGATTTTGCAGAAATCACATTGCATGTAGGTTTAGGAACTTTTAACCCAGTTGAGGTAGAAGATCTTTCAAAACATAAAATGGATAGCGAAGAGATTTCTATAAATATTGTTGCTACAGACACTATTAATAATGCTCTAAAAAATAAAAGACGTATTTGTGCAGTTGGTACCACAGCAATGAGAGCTGTAGAAAGTGCAGTGTCGTCTAGTGGTACACTTAACGAATACACAGGTTGGACTAATAAATTTATCTTTCCTCCATACGAATTTAGTATTGCCAATTGTATGATTACTAACTTTCATACACCAAAATCCACCTTGTTAATGATGGCTTCGGCTTTTGCGGGACATGATTTTATTAAAAAGGCATATGATGAGGCTATTAAAGAAGGCTATAAATTTTATAGTTATGGAGACGCCATGTTAATTATATAATTTACAATGGGCCTCGTTTTTCGAGGCTTTTTTATGCTACTTTGTACAGCACAATTTTGTACCAGAATGACAGTTAAGAAAAAAGATATACGCGCGTTAACCAAAGATCAGTTACGAGATTTTTTTGTTAATCAGGACGATAAAGCTTTTCGAGGCAATCAAGTGTACGAATGGTTGTGGCAAAAAGCTGCGCATAATTTTGATGATATGACCAATATCTCAAAACAAACACGCCAAATGCTGGAAGATAATTTTGTAATTAATCATATTAAGGTCGATAGCATGCAACGCAGTAATGACGGTACTGTAAAAAATGCAGTAAGACTGCATGACGGATTGATTGTAGAATCTGTTTTAATTCCAACCAAAACTCGTACTACGGCGTGTGTTTCAAGTCAGGTGGGTTGTAGTTTAGATTGTAAATTTTGCGCCACAGCAAGTTTAAAGCAAATGCGTAACTTAAATCCAGATGAGATATACGACCAAGTAGTCGCTATTGATAAAGAGAGTAAACTATATCATAATCGTCCGTTAAGTAATATTGTATTTATGGGCATGGGAGAACCGCTCATGAACTACAATAATGTTATTAAAGCTATTGATAAAATTACATCTCCCGAAGGTTTAGGTATGTCTCCAAAGCGTATTACACTCTCAACATCTGGAGTACCAAAAATGATTAAAAAAATGGCTGATGATGCTGTAAAATTTCATTTGGCGGTCTCTTTACATTCAGCAATTGATGCGGTACGAACATCCATAATGCCATTCAATACAACCTTCCCTCTAAAGGATTTAAAAGAAGCCTTAGAATATTGGTATACCAAAACAAACCGAATGGTAAGTTATGAATATATAATCTGGAAAGGGATTAATGATTCGCAAAAAGATATTGATGCCTTGGTTAAATTTTGTAAACAAGTGCCATGTAAAGTAAATATTATTGAGTATAATCCTATTGATGATGGCGAGTTTCAACAGGCTTCAAGCGAGGTGTTAAATAATTATATTTACGCTTTAGAAAGAAACAGAATTGTAGTTAATGTACGCCGAAGTAGAGGAAAAGACATTGATGCTGCTTGTGGGCAATTGGCAAATAAAAGTTGATAAAACTTCACGATTTTTAATTGTGATTTCCATAAAATTTTCATTCTCGTGAAAACACGAATCTATTAGTATTTAAGTAATTTACTAAAATCACTTTCCCTTTTTTTATTGGTTTCATTTGAAATGCTATCTTTGATTCAACGTATGAAAATTGTTGAGCAAATAAAACAACCCATATCTTTTGAAATGGAACTTTTCGAGCAAAAGTTCCTCATTTCAATGTCTTCTAAAGTGGCTTTGCTAAATCGAATTACACATTATATAGTCAATCGTAAAGGCAAACAGATGCGACCTATGTTTGTGTTTTTAGTGTCTAAAATGGTTGCCAATGGCGAAGTTAGCGACAGAACCTATAGAGGGGCTTCAGTAATCGAGCTCATTCATACCGCAACGTTAGTGCATGATGATGTGGTTGATGATAGCAACAGGCGTCGTGGTTTTTTCTCCATAAATGCACTTTGGAAAAACAAAATAGCGGTTTTAATTGGCGATTTTTTATTGTCCAAAGGCTTATTATTATCTATTGATAATGGCGATTTCGATTTGCTTAAAATCATATCGATTGCAGTGCGTGAAATGAGTGAAGGCGAATTACTGCAAATAGAGAAAGCCAGAAAGTTAGATATTACTGAAGAGGTGTATTACGAAATTATTCGCCAGAAAACAGCAACTTTAATTGCAGCGTGTTGTAGCCTTGGAGCAGCTTCAATAAAACCGGAATCTAAAGATGTAGAAACCATGCGCAAGTTTGGAGAGCTCATTGGGATGGCATTTCAAATTAAGGATGATTTGTTTGATTACGGACAAGAACAAATAGGCAAGCCCACGGGCATTGATATAAAAGAACAAAAAATGACATTGCCTTTAATTCATGTCCTTAATAACTGTACCTCTAAAGACAAAAAATGGCTTATCAATTCTATTAAAAATCACAATAAGGATAAAAAACGTGTCAAGGAAGTAATTGGGTTTGTTAAAGATAATGGAGGTTTGGAGTATGCTATTACTAAAATGAAAGCTTTTCAAGCCGAAGCTTTACAAATACTCCAAAACTACCCAGAGTCTGAGTATAAGAATTCGCTAGAACTGATGGTAAATTATGTAATTGAACGGAAGAAATAAAGGCTTTATTTTATCCATCTTAATTGAGAGAATATTATTGAATCATTTTTTAAAAGGATATTTGTTTCTCCATACCAATCAGTATCTGCCTTATCAATAATTATTGTGTCAACAAACGAGTTAGTTGTTTTTTCAAAAATATTTAAATTTCCATTTTCAGCAAACTTAATAATTGCCCACTTTACTTCATCAGTCACATAAGCATATGGGTGTTTATGGTCACGAACTCTGATTAAACTATCACCCTCATTGAAATATATTTCACTTTCTTTTTCCATTTTTGTTCCAAGTGTATCAGGAATAATTACATTTCTGGTAGGATAATTTTCTATGTATTTAATTATATCTTTAAACATGAAATCGTTTGCTTCACCATTATCTTCTTTTTTACAATAGTCTATAAATTCTTGATAGTTAAAATAAAAATTAGCTTTATCTGTTTTATAAATTATTGCATTTCCATTTTCTTTTTTCCCTAGAATAATTTCAGTTCTCTTATGTTCTTGACAAGATGTTATTGCAAATAAGAATACTATTATTTTGATTATTTTTTTCATTTTAGCTTATAGATAGTAAATAATTACTTTGACAAGGTATATTAATTAACAAAATCAGCATCTAAACAATATAGCATAATTCCCTCACAATACCAATCCTTAATTTATCCTGAAATAATTACCCTAAATTGCATACTATAAAAATTATTTTCATCCTCAGGCAACCTTTTGCACAATTATTGCGTCTTTATAAATAGAAGATAAAATGAATACGCTTTTGAAAGTCATTCAACTGTATAAAAACGAAGCGCAGCTTATTAAAAAAGCATCGCAAAATCATCGTGAAGCACAACATATGTTGTACCAGTTACATGCGCCAAAAATGCTAAGTGTGTGCAGGTATTATATAAACGAGGTACAACAAGCAGAGGAAGTTATGCTTAATGGTTTTTTTAAGGTGTTTACTAAGATAAATCACTTTAAAAGTGAAGGTAGTTTCGAAGGTTGGATAAGACGTATTATGGTTCGAGAAGCGATTTCGTTTTTACGACAGAAAAAGCAGTTAGAGTTTGCCACAGATAATATGGAAGTATATGATGAGCAAACCAACAATATTAAAATGGAAATGGATGTTGCCGAAATACAACAGCTCATCGACAATCTTCCGGAAGGCTACCGAATGGTATTTGTAATGTATGCCATTGAAGGATATAAACACTATGAAATAGCAGAGTTACTTAATATAACCGAAGGCACATCAAAGTCGCAGTTATTTAAAGCACGCAAAGTATTACAACAACAGTTACACCTATTAAACACAACAAGTAATGGCACCAATTAAATTTGAAAACGACTTAAAGGATAAGTTAGAGCAACGGAAGTTGCAACCAAGTGTAAGTGCTTGGGAGAGTTTACAAGGGCGGTTAGATACCCATCAGAATAAGACAAACAACAAAGGCTATTGGTGGTTTGCTATTGCAGCAAGTTTTGTGGGGATTTTAATTGTAAGCTCTGTATTTTTCAATAAAAATCAAAGTGATACTATTGAACCAACTCTAGTAAATACTGAAGAACAACAAATACCTAAAGCAAATGAAAAGGTTGTTTTGCCAATTAAAAAAGAAACTAAAGTAGTAGTTGTAAACCCTAAAACTGAAAAGGGTAAACCAGTTTCTAAAAAATCACTCACTAAGAAAGCATCTGAGTCTAACTCTCAACTACAACAAAAACAAAAAACACTTATAAAAGAAAACACTAAAATTATTGTAGCCCAAGCCGAAACAAAAACAGATACCCAAGAAAAGGCTGTCAAACCTTTTGAAAAACTAAGTTTTGAAGATATAAAAATCCAAGAAGTTGTTGCGCAAGTAGAAGCACTTAAAAAAGCAAACAATACAGTTAGTGATGCCGAAATAAATGCCTTGTTAGACCAAGCACAAAAGGAAGTAGCGTTGTACAAATTATATAATGAAACCACAAAAAAGGTAGATGCCAATGCGTTACTTGAAGATGTTGAGGGAGAGTTGGAGCAGTCCTTTAGAGACCGTGCATTTAAAGCCATTAAATCGGGTTATAAATATGTAAAAACTGCCGTAGCCGAACGAAATAACTAAGTTCCTTCACAGGCAGAAAGCTTATCAAAAAAAATAAAACATCAATTAATCAATTGTCCATTTATGGACCAAAAAACGAACAGTTATGCAAACAATTACCAAATACCTCGTATTATTAATATTAAGTTTAAGTATTACACAAGTACGTGCTCAAAAAGAAACAAAGTCATCGAACAAGCAAAAGATTGAGAATTTACAAAGTGTAAAACAAACTATAAAAAATGAAGAGCGAGAGCTTTTAAAGACAGAAGTAGAAGCGATTAATCAACGCTTAGACAAAGGTGAAATTTCACAAGTAGAAGCGAGTCGATTAAAAAAAGAAGCCGCAAAAAAGCATGCTTTAAACATTGAAAACAAGATTGCTATTATTGATAATAAAATTGCATTGCTAGATAGAAATGACGCTTCTATTTTGGAAAGTGACGATAATGAACCAGGATTTAGAATCAGGATTGGAAAAGAAAATGATGATGATAAAATCTTTTATATTGGCGGTAAAAGACATAGGGCTAGAAAATACGACAGGCGTACGTCAAGCGATATAGTTTTAGCTTTTGGCTTAAATAACGCGATAATTGATGGTAGCAGTTTAGATGATTCGCCCTATAAAATAGGAGGCTCTCGATTTTTTGAAATTGGTTGGGCTTGGAAAACCAGAGTGTTTAAAAATTCTAATTGGTTACGATTTAAATACGGTTACTCTTTTCAAATTAATGGATTAAAGACTAAGAATAATATGTATTTTGTGCAGAATGGGAATGAAACTGCTTTAGAAGAATTTCAATATAATTTAAACAAATCAAAACTTACAATAACAAACTTGGCCTTTCCTATACATTTCGAATTTGGACCTTCTAAAAGAATTGATAGAGACGGTTACTTTAGATATAGTACTCGTAATAAACTCAAAATTGGTGTAGGAGGTTATGCAGGGTTTAATATTGGCACACGACAAAAATTAAAATATACAGCAGATGGTGAAAAAATTAAAGATAAAATAAAGCGTAATTATAATACTTCAGATTTCGTATACGGCTTAAGTAGTTATATTGCTTTTGGTGATACGGCATTATATGTGAAATACGATTTGTCACCAATATTTAAAAACCAAGTTGTAGAACAAAACAATATTTCGGTAGGTGTGAGGTTTGATATGGATTAACTTTTTCAACTACTAACTATTTTTCATGTTAAAGAGTTCTTGTAAATTTTATAAGGGTTCTTTTTTTTGATTTTATATAGATGACAAACTTGATACAATATTGTAAAATATATTACATTTACATTGTTATTCCTGTGAAGATAGGAATCTGTTAAATTGAAACTAAAAAGCAAATAGTTTCCTGCTTTCGTAGGAATGATAAAGCATTTTGATATCAAAATCCACCATAGACCAAGTGTTTGAAACTGCTCGCGTAGAGGAGGTTATTGGCGATTTTGTAAATCTCAAAAAATCGGGCTCTAATTTTAAAGGTCTAAGCCCTTTTAGTGAAGAGCGTACACCAAGTTTCATGGTGTCTCCAGTAAAGCAAATTTGGAAAGATTTTTCTAGCGGAAAAGGAGGGACTGTGGTTTCTTTTTTAATGGAGCATGAACACTTTACCTATCCCGAAGCCATAAAATATTTAGCAAAAAAGTACAATATTGAAATAGAGGAAACTCAGCAAACGGATGAGCAAAAAGAAGAGGCAGGAGAACGTGAAAGTATGTTTTTGGTAAGCGAATTTGCGAATACTTATTTTCAAAACATTTTACATAAAACCGACCAAGGTAAAGCTATTGGTTTG
>Ga0114934_10002114_pt1 | contig 12793 bp, 12 predicted proteins | sample 4SBtaG_2_FD_99695 | JGI IMG/M metagenome (GOLD analysis project Ga0114934, IMG submission 99695) | Deep subsurface microbial communities from Kolumbo volcano to uncover new lineages of life (NeLLi) - 4SBTROV10_white metaG | ecosystem: Environmental > Aquatic > Marine > Volcanic ... | reverse complement strand
CATCTTTTGATGTATTTTCTTCATTCTATTTCTCTAAAAAATATTCCTATAAATTGATTGCAGAGAAATTGTATAAAAAGTTTAAAGAAAAAAGTAATATTTCTAAAAATTTTCTCAAGGAATTAAGAACTATTTATTCATCTAAAAAAACTAATAAAGAAAAACTTGAAGCTATTTATAATTTTATAACCAAGCAGATAAATACTGCAAATGTAAATTTTTATTATACATATTATTATCCTCTAAATCCAAAAAAGATATATGATAAGCGACTCGGTTCTAATCTTGATAAGACCTTTTTATGTCATTTAATGCTATCAGATATTGGAATTAAAAATGATATATTATTCCTTCATTCTCGTAGTAATGGCATATTAGAGACAAAAGCACCTTCCATAGATCAATTCAGCGATATTGCACTTATGCTTGATAATGGAAAAATGATTTATTTAGGGGACTCCTCTATGAGACTTTATTCAATACCTACCTCTTATCAAGGCTCCAAGGCTCTTTCTTTAGATAAAAAAGCTCTTATTGACATTCCGCTTTTTGACAGAGTCGAAACAGATAAATATGATTTTTATATTGACAAGTCTGGGACTTTAAATGCTTCTGTCAATTCTAATTACAAAGGAAACTTACAGAATTCTCTTAGAAATTATATTTATTATAGTAAGAAAGAACTTGATCAATCCTGGCAAAAAAGAGTAGCTTCTATACATCCAAATGCATCATTAATTTCCTATTCTATGACAAACTTGGATGACCTTTGCAAAGATGTAAGCGTAAAATATAGTTATAGTATCAAGGATTTCCCAAAGAAGGCCGGTGATAAGATGATGGCCTTTAAAATACTTGATTTTTATATTTTCAACCCTTCACATATAGCCAAAAAAGTGAGAAATTATCCTATTTTTTATTCTGGTAAATATAAGAATATCTATCAATATAATATTACTATCCCGACTGGCTACAAGTTTGCATATTTTCCAAAAAATATATCCGAAAAAATAGATGGAATGGATTTTAGTGCTTCCTTTTCAAACAAAAATCCTGAAGTCTTAAACATAAAAATAGTATATTCCAGAAATAATATGCTTTTCTCAAAAAAAGAATATAATAAATATAGAAAATTTATTAAAAATATTATCAAACTTCAGGAAGACTGGCTTATAATAGAAAAAATATAATTGGGAGGAGTAAAAGTAAATGCTTGAAATTATTACAAAAGACAAAAAAAAACATAAAGTACAAGAAGGAACAACTATTTTAGATTTTTTCAATTCATTAGAAAAGCATGAATTTAAACCCTTAGTTGCATTATATAATAATCGGATTGTTAGTCTAAATACTGAAATCACTGAAAAAGGTACATTAATTCCATTAGGAATAAACACCTCAGAGGGAATGGAAGCATATCGAAAAAGTGCCAGTATGCTCCTAAGTAAGGCATTTTTAGATGTATTCAGAAATGGGCGTATAGTTATTGGACAATCTTTAGGTAATAACTACTATTTTGATGTATCAGTCGATATTCCTGTTGATAATGAAGTACTTGACCTTATAAAAGGAAGAATGAAACAACTTATTAAATCTGATAAGCAATTCTGTCAAGTAGAAATGAACCGAACTGAAGCTATTGATATTTTTATAAAACAAGGCCTAAATGACAAAGTAAGACTTCTTAAAAACGATACAAGAAAAATGGTAAAGCTTCAAAGATGCGGTAAGTACTATGACTTATATTTTGGACCTTTACTCCCCTCCACATCCTTTATTGATCTTTTTGAATTAAGAAAATATCAATCAGGAATGGTTCTTTCTTTCCCTGATCAATTAGATCCTACAAGACTTGCACCACTTAAACATTATAGGAAACTCTTCAATATTTATAAAGAAAGCAAAAAGTGGCAAAGTGCAATTAAGATCAACAATGTAGGAAGATTAAATGAGTTTATCAGGAATAATAAAATACATGATTATATAAAGACAGCCGAGGTTTTTCATGAAAGAAAAATTGCTCAAATAGCTGATATGATAACCGCTGATAAAAACAATATAAGAATAGTCCTTATTGCAGGGCCATCATCCTCAGGAAAGACTACATTTTCAAAAAGACTTGCAGTACACTTACATGTCAATGGTATTGATTCTGTACCTATTTCACTTGATAATTACTTTTTAAATAGAGAGAAAACTCCTAAGGATGAAGATGGAGATTATGATTTTGAGAGCATCTATGCTCTTGATCTTGATCTATTTAATGAACACCTTGTTAAACTTACAAAGGGTGACGAAGTAGAAATACCTAATTTCGACTTCGAGTCCGGTTCTCGAAAAGGTAATGGATATCCGCTAAGAATTGCAGAAAATCAGATAATTATAATAGAGGGTATACATGGATTAAATGATCTGCTTACACATTCAATAGCAAAAGAAAATAAATTCAAGATTTATATTAGTGCACTCACACAGATAGCATTCGATGATTTCAACAGAATACATACAACTGATACAAGATTAATTAGGAGAATAGTTCGTGACCAAAAATTCAGAGGTTACAGTGCTACAGATAATCTAAATAGATGGGCTTCAGTCAGGAGAGGAGAAGAGAAAAATATCTTTCCTTATCAGGAAAATGCTGATGTAATGTTCAACTCTGCTGTAGTATATGAGCTGGCTGTATTAAAAAGATATGCAGAGCCACTACTCAAAAAAGTATCCCCTGATAAAAAGGTTTATTCTATAGCACAAAATCTCTTGGAGCTTTTAGATAAATTTCATCCATTAGAGGATGAATCTGGTATCCCACCTACATCAATACTTCGCGAATTTATTGGAAATTCAAGTTTTAATTATTAATAAAAAGCCGGCTTTAGCCGGCTTTTTACTATGCCATCATATAATGGCCCTTTTTAATTTTAAGACAACTTAATTACTTAACAGATTCTTTAAGATTTTTTCCTGCGCGGAACTTAGGAACTTTGCGAGCTGGAATCTTAATAGATTTTTTTGTTAAAGGATTAATTCCTGTGCGAGCAGCTCTTTTTGTAACTTCCCAGCTACCAAAACCTGTGATAGCAACTTTGTCGCCCTTTTTGAGTTGTTTTGTTACTGTATCGATGAAAGCATCAACTGCAGCCTGTGTATCCTTTTTTGTAAGTTCTGTCTCCTTTGCAATTGCATCGATAAGTTCAGTCTTGTTCATATTATAACCTCCTAAAATAAAGTTAATCACTCACTTTCTACTTTTTATTAAGTTTTTTGTCAATTTTTTTGCACCAATGTACCTTTTTACCCATTTAATCTATAAACATCGGTTTTATGAATATTACAATCTCTGTTTTTGAACTCTCATGCTTTTTTCTTCTAAACATACTACCAATAAAAGGTAGTTTAGATAGTAATGCAGGCCTTGTCTTGATATTAGAATGAGTTGATGATATTAATCCTCCTAAAACAACTGTTTCACCATCTTTTACACGGAGTTTGGTATCCGCTTCTCTTGTTCTTAACTGAGGAATATTACTTTTTGTAGTCGTTATAGCATTAATAGGAGTAGATACTTCTGATTTTACAGATATAGTAGCCTCATCTTTTGAATTAAACTGTTGTAATGTAGCTTCTAACTTGATCCCGGAATCTATCCATTCAATAGTATTATTCTCCCTATTGATACCATCAGATGTTTCTGAAGATATTATTTCTACTGGAATTCTGTCTCCAATCCTTATTTTTGCAACTTCCTTGAGCATAAGCATTATCTTTGGCCTAGCCAGAAGTTTTGCATCAGTAGTCTTTTTCAATGCTTCATATACTGCATCGGGCCCTGTTAACTGTATATGTTGTATATCTGTATCGCCCTTGTTTAAATCGGGAAATTTCACAGAAGATAATGGATCAGTGAAATTAAGACCTAGTTTATCAAGTGCATCTGTTTGCACTTCAAGCATTTTTACATCAAGCATTATTTGCGGGACTTTCTTATCAAGACTCGATAAAGTACGCTCTATTTCATTCATCTGGTTCTGAGTAGCAAACACAACTAAAGAATTACTTTTATCATTAATAAATGCTTTCACATTTCTGGCAAAGGATTTTATTATTGCAATAAGTTTATCCGCTTCAAGATAATGTATATTAAAGGTTTTCACTATTTCTTTACCCGAATAGTTATCTTCCTTTTGAATGGGATACACAAATATATTATCCTTATCAATGTATTTTGTTTTAAGACCATTTGATTTTGCAATATACTCAATAGCCTTTTTAGGCTCAAGATTTTTTACAAACAATTCAACCCTTTTATCAGGGATAGATTCATCAATAAATATATTTAAGCCGCTCAATTCAGCAAGAGTGCTTAATACTGTTCTAAGGCTGTTCCTTCCCACACTGAGATTATCATAATTTGTATTTACAGGTCTTGGTGCACTAACCGTAGGGGAATTGACTATTGAATTAAAATCATTCAGTATTGCAGATTCGCCCTGAGCAAAAACTAAAGCAGGAATGATTAATAATATTATTAAGACTATATTCTTCAATGTCCTTTTTTCCCTTTTGCCATTTTACCCTTTTACCCCTACTTCACACTCATTTTCTTTGTTGTTCTAGAATCTATATCCATTAATTCCACTTCTGTTTTAAATATATGAAGCACTTTGAAATGCTCAAACTCTCCGTTTTCAGGCAGTGTATAAATTTTATCATTAAATAGAAATACAGCTTTTTTTTCATTTCCTTTTATATATATCGCCGAAAGAATCAAACCTCTATAATTCCCTTTTTTTATGACATGTACTGGCTTAATTTCAGGTATTTTAACTATTTTTTTTATTTTGACAGGTTTTTTTATAATTTTTTCTGCATTATTTTTTATTGAAAACTTAAATATATTCCTTCCCTTCATAACTATTTCCCCATTATTATGAGGAAGCATTATCTTGAAATCCAACCCTTTTATATTAGAATCAACAGAATTTACTTTTAAAATCTTATCTATAAAGAAGGATAATAAATATATCGTAAATATAATAAAAATAAATATCTTATAATCTTTTTTCATTTCATCACCAATACACCACCAAATTTTAGACTGGTAGATTTTCCATTCTTCTCTTTTTGAAAAACATTATCTATAATCATAAATGGAAATTTGTGTTCAATATCTATTAAAAAACCAATTATTCTTTCATATTCACCACTAATTACAAATTGCAATCTTCTAATAGTGAAATCTTTGCTCCTTTTTGACCCTGTAAATCTTATTTCAGATGCCTTAAGCCCTTTATTATTGATAAGTTTATTTAAAAGATAACTAAAATTGATAAAATCATTTTTTTTAAGTGCAATGTTATTTAATTCCTTTATTTTACTTTCTATAATTGATATTTTTTTGGAATTACTATTAATTATACTTTCTTTTTTAGCATTTAATTTTGCAGTTTCAATGTCCTTTATATAGTAATTTTTTATCTTCAAAGTCACTTGAAAATAAAAAAGAATCGAAAGAATAATAAACATGATTATTCTAATATTATTATTCATAGCTACACCATAATGTAAAAAAAAGTATATTATCTTTATTCCCTTGACTTTCAAGCACTACATTTCCAAAAGGCTTTATGGAAAGTCTTTCTAAAAGTATCTTAAGGTCTAATGCTGTCTTACATTCCCCACTAATACTGATTCTGCCAGACTTATTTACTTCTATTTGAATTATTCTTGCACCTTCTGGAAGATTTTTCTCTAATGAAGAAAATAGACTTGCCATTCTGAAAGAGACTTTTGGGAGTATTCTGCTTATTTGTTCGGCTTCTTTAAGCCTTTTTCTTTCCGATATAGAAATATTTTTCATTGAATTCTTTATTTTATAGCTTTTTATTCCAGCATACACACAAAATATGAGCTGAAAAAAATTAAAAAATATGAATAATATTAATAAAAAGGATTTAAAAGATTTCAAATGTATATTTTTTTTAGTTTTTAAAAGATTAAAATGGTAACTTTTCATCTATAATATATTTAAAAATATTATCATTAAACAAATAATAGCTATTTTCTCTTTGCGCATTTTCTCCTGTAAAAAACTCTACTTTTTTCTGAGGAGAAAATTGAAAATATGCAGTAGTAGATAAAATTTCTCTATCTAATGAGTCTTGCCCATAAAATTTGAAATTTCTTAGAAATTCTATTTTCCCATCATAAAAACCCATTATTGAAACATCATCAAAATCTATTAAATTCACAAGAATTTTCTGTCTTGATTCTGATAATTTTCTTCCAGCATTTATCAAAAGTGTAAGCATTCCATCTACTTTTTCTAAAATCATGCCTTTTTCTGAAAGAATCCCTATTTTTTCAGATAATACATTTTCCTCACAACCAAAACAAAGTATTTTTCCGTTTTCAGTCGCAATCCAATCAATTTTTGGTCTCTCCATAAAATATTCTCGTTTATAATGCCATTTTATAAATTCTTCCATATCTGCTTTTTTATCAGGATCAATTTTAGAATCAATTAATGAATATTCGCATATAGATGAGTTTAAAAACAATATATTTCTGCTTTTTTTACTTATATTCTCTATAAATTTTCTGTTTTTTAAATCCCATATTTTCATAAATCCTTCAGAATATAGGAATATATAATAATCAGTGCTGTGAAAAAGTGACCCTATCAAGTTCATAAACTGTTGTAATCCCCTTTTTAAGAAGTTTAATGCAACTTTCACGTAGACTCAATATACCTTTTCCCCTGATATTCCTTTCAATTTCCATTGGTGTTGCCTTTTTTATTATCATCTCTTTTACCTCATCATCAAGGGGAAGGACTTCAAATATTGCCATACGCTCGAAATAACCTGTAAACCCACAATGCTCGCATCCCTTTCCTGCATAGACTACAAAATCCTCATATTTACCTGCTTCTTCTTTGCAAAATGGGCATATTTTTCTAATCAGACGCTGTGTAAGTATTAGATTGAATGCTGCAATAAACTGATAAGGTTCAACTCCCAAATTTATAAGTCTGAAAATGCTATCTATGACATTATTAGCATGTATGGTTGAAAATACAAGATGGCCTGTTAAAGCAGCATTTATTGCAATTTCTGCAGTTTCATAATCTCGAATTTCTCCTACCATTATCTTGTCAGGATCATGTCTGACAATGGATCTTAATCCTCTGCTAAAAGTCAATCCTTTTTTTTCATTTACAGGGATCTGAACAATATCAGGAAGCATATATTCCACAGGGTCTTCTATGGTTATTATCTTATCTTCCATTCTATTAATCCATTTTAAGGCCGAATACAATGTAGTAGTTTTACCTGAACCAGTAGGCCCCGCTACAAGTATCATCCCATATGGAAGTCTTATATTTTCTTTGAAAATTTTCAATTGTTCATTAAAAAAGCCAAGCTGATCAAGCTCTAAGGAAACAGCCTGTTTATCAAGTATTCTTATTACAATAACTTCACCATATATAGAAGGAAGTACGGAAACTCTAAAATCAATTGATCTCCCCTTTATTTCATGCTTAAAGCGACCATCTTGAGGCACCCTTTTCTCTGCAATATCAAGATTTGCCATTATCTTTATTCTGGATACTATCTGCTGATGGAGTGCAGAATCAATATCGCTAGCCGCTTCATGTATTATCCCATCAATTCTATATTTTACTTTGACTTTTTTATCATAGCATTCTATATGAATATCACTTGCTCTTTTCTCTAGTGCATTCACAATAATACTGTTAACAAGTTTTACTATTGGATTTTCATGATCTTCTATACTTTCTCTTTCATCATCTTTTGACATACCCTCCGTTCCTTGTCCAAAATCCTTTATAATATCCTCAATAACACTTTCTGCTGAAAAATTAAGCCTTATGGATTTAAGAATTTCATTTTCCACTCCAATTAAAAAACCTATTTTTTTTCCTGTTATCCTTGATACTCTATCTCTTGTTTTTATATCAAGAGGATTTGCCATTACAATAGTTAATACACTCCCATCAAAACTATAGGGTATTATTCTATTTTGAATCAGAAATTCCGCATCTATAATCTTGAGTTCATCAGGCAAAATGAATGATTCTAAATGAATCAGCGGCACTGATAATACCTCGCTATAAGCAATAGCCACTTCTTCTTGAGAAAGATAACCATTTCCAACAACAAATTCATATATCATAGCAGGTGATGTATTTTCCAGATTCGATATCTGACTTCTAGGAATTGCTCCCCTTTTTTCTATATAATTTATTAATTCCTTCATGAATTTATTTTTACCTCTAATTGTAGTCTTTTTTCTATTCTTGTAACCTTATCGTTTATTTCATCAAGTTTTTTCGGAAACATTTTTACAATTTCAGGAGAATATTCATAGACTAATTTAAGTATATTCCTTAGGTCTGAAAAAGTAATATAATATTCTATGCCAAAATCTTTTATATTATCTACTTTTATCAAGGCAAATAAAGTTAGTGCAGCAAAATCCCTTCTTGGAAGTATTGTACCTGGTTTATAAAGTCCACTATCTTTTAATATTCCTAAATCATAGAGTCGATCAAGGATTTTATAATCAGGATTGTCTTGAGGAACAATTTCCAATATTCTTGGAATAATATCTTGCTCATTTTCTGCAAAGGACAAAATACTAATAAATAAAATAAATATAAAAAATATTTTTTTCATTTAATGATTATCGGAAAAAGAGAGAAATATCTAATAGGATTCAAGTATTTTCAATTTTCTATTGAAATGTCTTAGTTAATTTAGAATTTATTATTGTACCATCAGCCATAGAAATATTAACAGTAAATTCAACATTTTCTGAACTTGTGATACCCATATTTTCGAGATTAGAATAATAGAGATAGTATTTTCCATTCTCAAAATTAATATTTGAAATAGAAGTCCCATCCTCTCTATAAGCAGTACCATGGCTAAAAAAAGCCTTTTTTGTAACTGTACCCAAGCTACTCTTCGCTGAGATTTCCATATAAAAATCCTGCAAAGATACAAGGTCATCCTTTATATTATAAAAAGATATTGTTGCATAAAATGGCGAAGATACATTAATAATATTTTGATTTTTATCTTTCTCATCTCCGAGGAATACTTTCATAGAAGTAGCTGAAAGATTATCATCCGAAAAAGTCAGTTCATTTAAGATAGCATTTCTATCCGAATAAAAAGGGTCATTTGAATCAGCTGAATAATCCCCTGAAAGAGTATACTGCTCCCCATCAGCACGCTTTTTCAATACCATTTCATCAAAAACATCACCTGGAATATCAAATTTTTTAAATCCGGTATCCTCATAATATTCTATAATTCCATTATTTCTAAGTTCATTATAATTACCTGTTGATAATATTGAAAAATTCAGTGCACTAGTTTTAGATATTATTTTTCGCACAATAAGTTGTACTCTATAATCAAAATTACTTCCGAGATTTTTCTTTGTAAGAAGTGTCATTATTGATCTTTCCAATACACTGTCTATAAGTATTTCAGGCATAAGCATAATATCACTTTGATCCTGATAGTCGCTAAGTGAAATAGGAATATCAGCAAAAAGTGTGGAATTTTTATATATTCTTAATACATAATCATCACTCATTCGCTTAATACCAGCAATAGAAAATGTATTTTTTGCTCTTAAAGGGATAACAATTTCACCACCTTTCCATGCAAGAGTTATTTTAAGTCCTGACTCAGGATAAACCATCGAAGGGCTTAGAAATGGACCTGTTTTTCCTGAAATCACACCAAAAACATTTATTACTGATTCTATATTATTACCAGATATCTTTGAAAATTTTGAAATATCAATACTTCCCGAGCCTGAAAGCCTTTCACCCCCAGCTCCACATCCATAAATAAAAATAAGTATTAAAAGAAAAGCTATAATCTTCAAAATTTTTTAAGCCTATTTAATGCCTCTTTTCTATCTGATGCCCCAAATAGATATGATCCAGAAATGAGTATATCTGCACCTGCTTTTATAACTATTGGAGCAGTTTTGGCATTTATTCCACCATCAACAGCAATTAATGCATCAGAACCCATGCTTTTCAGGAAATCTTTGATTTCACTTATTTTCATGACACATTCAGACATGAAGCTTTGCCCGCCAAATCCCGGATTTACTGTCATTATAAGTATATAGTCTATTGCTTTATAAATATATTTTATAGATTCCCAAGATGTTCCCGGATTAAGAGAAATCCCTGCACCTATGCCAAGTTTTCTGATCTCTCTGGCAAGTCTCTCCGGATGTCGGGTAGCCTCTAAGTGAAATGTCAGAAAATCAGGAGAAAGTCTTGAAAACTGCTCTATATAAGTCTCAGGATGTTCTACCATTAAATGCACATCAAGTGGAATTTGTGTAATATGAGATAGATTTTTTATCACAGGATAACCAAAGCTTAAATTAGGTACAAAACTACCATCCATAACATCAATATGAAGAAAATCTATGCCCTCTGGAAGAGATTTAATCTCTTTTTCAAGATTATTGAAATTCGCTGATAATAAAGACGCTGAAACCTTAATGCTCATAATGATATTATAGCAGAAAATAAAAAGTGAGTAAAACTTACTTTACCCACAATAAATTTACGGCATCTACTCTGTGCAGTAACTATATGAAAGAAAGAAAAGTATGATATAATACATTCATGAAAACTAAATTCGATGTAATTGTTATCGGTGCAGGGCATGCTGGTTGCGAGGCAGCTTTAGCATCTGCAAGAATAGGTGTTGAAACACTTCTTATTACACAGAATATAGAAAGTATCGCTCTCACTCCATGTAATCCTTCAATAGGTGGACCAGGGAAATCGCATCTTGTTGCAGAAATAGATGCACTTGGCGGTGAAATGGCAAGAAATACTGAAAAGTCTTATATTCAGGTCCGTACACTAAATCTTTCCAAAGGAAAAGCAGTACAGGCATGGAGAGCCCAAATAGATAAAAGTCTTTATCAGAAAAATATGAGAAAAACTCTCGAATCTCAAGATAATCTTTTCTTAAAACAAGCTGAAGTAACTGAATTAATTTTACAAAACAATAAAATCATAGGAATAAAAACTTCTACATCAATCTCATATCATGCAAAATCAGTAATTATTTGTTCAGGTACTTATTTGCGAAGCTATCTTGTAGTTGGAAGAAAAAGATTCAAAGGAGGTCCTCATGGTCAACCACCATCATTTATGCTTGGGGAATTTCTTGAAGACAATGGTTTTTCTTTAAGAAGACTTCAGACTGCAACACCTGCCCGTGTAATAAAAAATTCACTTGATTTTGATAAATTTTCCCCTCTTTATGGAGAAATTCCTCATCCTGACATATCTTCATTTTTAAGGCTTCATGACAGGATTCAAATACCCAGTCACCTTGCTTTTACAAACAAAGATACAATAAGGGTAATCTCAGAAAATTTAGAGAATTCTCCGCTTATCATTGGGAATATAGTGGATACTGGTCCTCGCCACTGCCCCTCTATAGACAGAAAGATCATAAAATTTCCTGAAAAAAGTACTCATCAAGTTTTTATTGAGCCTCAGGGTTATGAAAATAATGAAATGTATATACAAGGTGCAACAAGTGCAATGCCACCAGAAATACAGTTAATGATACTAAAGACTATACCTGGATTTGAAAATGTAATAGTTTCAAGATATGGATATGGTATAGAATACGATGCACTTGAGCCATCAGAACTTTCTTTATCTCTTGAAAGTAAAAGAATAAAAGGATTATTTTTCGCAGGTCAAATAAATGGTACTTCCGGTTATGAAGAAGCAGCTGCGCAAGGCCTCATAGCTGGGATCAATGCAGCTCACAATGCATTATCAAAAGATCCACTCATACTTTCAAGAGATAATTCCTATATTGGAGTATTAATAGATGATTTAATCACAAAACAATTGAATGAGCCTTATAGAATGTACACTTCAAGAGCAGAGTTCAGACTTCTTTTACGAATCGATAATGCAACAAAAAGACTTTCTAAAACTGGCTGGTCAATAGGTCTTTTATCTGATTCAGATTATAAATCTATAAGAGCTTTTTGGCTAAATTTAGCGATAAAAAAAAGAATGATAAAAAAAATATTCGTCTATCCAGATGCAAACACAAATAGAATTCTTTCAGAATATGGTCTTTCCCCTATTAAAAAGAAACAATCATTATTTGATTTTATAGCTAGAAATGACATAGTATTTACAATAATAAAAAAACTGGGTATAGAAATCGAACTTAATAAAAATGAATTTGAATATCTTAAAGAAGATTCTATATATACTGGATATTGGATAAGATTTAGAAATGAACTTGAAAAATTTAAAAAACTAGAACGAATAAAGATCAAAGAAAATTTTGATCCAAAGCAAATTCCTGGTCTTAGAAATGAGGCAATACAGAGACTAAAAGAGATTAGACCTGTTAATCTTGGACAAATAACAAGATTACAAGGAATAACACCTTCTGATATATCCATTATTATGAGATATATCAACAATACCGTATAATTCTTGTAGGTGAAAGAGTTAAGGGTAAAAAGGCACTGAAGAAATTTTAAATTTTAGATTTTGAATTTTGAATCGGGGTTTGTATCTTCATTCATTTCATCAATGTTGTACTCAATATTGTTAAATGTGAACAGGCTGTTGAAAAAACTCTGACGACAAAACCGATAATGTTTTTTAAGTCCTACACAAAAACTGTATATTTATAGAAAACGGGTGCCCGGCTCACACATTTTAGCAGGCCCT
>Ga0114934_10002113_pt1 | contig 12795 bp, 3 predicted proteins | sample 4SBtaG_2_FD_99695 | JGI IMG/M metagenome (GOLD analysis project Ga0114934, IMG submission 99695) | Deep subsurface microbial communities from Kolumbo volcano to uncover new lineages of life (NeLLi) - 4SBTROV10_white metaG | ecosystem: Environmental > Aquatic > Marine > Volcanic ... | reverse complement strand
TTTAAGGAGCAGACAGCGACCTTTATTCTGGGCACAGATGACCTAGGAAAAATATATGTCCGCGCTGATAAGTTTGAAGACGGGAAAAATAAAGAATTTATCGCTAGGTCTCAAAAGCCTTATCACCAATACAAGTACCCAATTCAAACAGTGGCCGTTAAGGGGACCGGCGTTGGGGGTGGTGAAAGTGCCCTAAAGCTATACGTTAACTGCAACCTAGAATCCACCACTTCCGATTTTACCCGCGTCTGTCCTATCGCCAGAGAGTCCGACAAGATATGGATAGGGAGAACTGAGCGAAGAATTGGACAGGGCGATTTTAAGGGCTGGATTAACGAGCTAGGAGTTTCTAGTAAGCCGCTGTCTTCTGGAGATATAGACAAGCTATGTTTTGACAGAAAGAATCTCACCAACTATTTGCAAGAAACTACAAACGTATACTCCAGTGGCGGTGCTTTTGATAATGCTTTCGGTGGTGGTTTTAATATTAAAGATGAGACATATGTCCAATTTACCATCGAGTCAGGGGGCGGCGCTTTTGACTCAGGGTTATGGGGATTGGGCGACTTTGCTGTTTCTTCTGTAGCCTCATTCCCACTTAGCAACGTTAACTCAAACTTCTGGCAGCTATCACCAGAACCCAGCGGGGTTGAGCTAGAATTATGGGTTAAGCATGATACTAGTCATAGTGGATGTTTCCTAACAGCCAGCATCTCAAAAGATTCAGATGCTAAGGGTGTAAGTAATCTGCAATGGAATAGTGGCGCGTATTTGTTGGCCTCCGGTGTTCCCGCTAAAAAGATTGAGGCTGACGGAAGCCAAACGACTATACCTGACGGCGGTGCTCAGGCTACAGCAACAATAATCTTCGGTGACACCGAGTTCGACGACGTGAATAACGGCGTTATTACCCTTAGAGATTATAAGGGGACAAGCAAGGGTTTTAAGATTAAGAATGATTACACGGCTGTTGCAGCCAACAACGAATTTAATGCTGGTGCTTTTAATACGGTCGCGGCTACTAACTTTACTAACACGGTTAATGATGCCACTTATGGCTTTAACGGAACGATAACAGCAGTTAACAACGGTTCGGGTAGTGTTACTTTAACACAGGCGGCTATTGGCCCTGCTGGTAATACCGATATTATCTACACCAATAGTTTTCAGGATGTTCTTGAAGCCGGTTACTCTACCGCTTTTACGAAAGGAAAGGTAGCGGCTCATATTGGTGGAGCGGGAGTTCAAAAAATTACGCTGCAAGGACTCTTCCAGAAAAATTGGGGGTTTAATGATTTTGATGATACCAACGAGCTTAACCTATCCGGTAAAGAAAGTCTAAAAAGTGATATAGACGAGCATCAACTCAATCTATCGCTCTATTATCCTGCTGTAACGAACGGTGGAGCTTTCGATGCCGAATTTAAAATATATAAAGCCAAGGTAAACGCTCGCTCGTTTAGAACTTTTAACCCTTGGGCTAATGACCAAACCCTATATACATCTGGCTCAACGGCTACGGCAGCAAGTGGTATAGCGGACCTATATCTAGAGGCTGGCCAAGCAGCCAAGAGCATGGACCTGTACTTGCATATGGCAAAGGGGTCGTCCATGGTTGGTAGGACGACGTTCTCTGGAACTTCCACGCTATCTACCGGAAGTGGAATTAGTCTGTATGTTGATGGAAACATTCCAACCGCAGAGATGAACCTGTTCTTGAAGACCAAGATTCCCACTTCTGTAGACAATAGCCAAAACCTATTCTTATATGCTGCAAACAATCCATTCCTTAGTGGTCAATACGATAGCCTAAAGCTATACCTAGAAGCTAGAGACGACGGCAAGCGAAACGCCAGCATGAACATGTCGTTCCCAGAGGTAGCCCCCGGAAGACCGAATGCCCACAGGCTTCTGTATACTAAGGGCATACATCCTCATACAGCCAACACTATGGATTTGTTCCTGTGGAATGCTCAATCGGGCATAAACAACAGTCAGGAACTTTATCTTGAGACAGTTGATTCTGTCAGTAGTAGTGGCTCTATGAACATGTTTATTAAGCCCTACAACCCCCAATTCCTTACCGGCTCACGTTTTGGTTCAACCGCCACAATTATACAAAATAGCGGGATGTCTCTTCATATGCATGGCAGGGAGACTATTTCGCCCATATCAACCAAGGCAACCGCGACCCTGCAATTTAGTTCTACAGATTGGAACAACACCAACCGTGCAACTATCAGCCTAACTGATGTTTATGGCGTAAATAAGACATACATGATACGAAATGATTACGGGGCTGATGAAAGCAACAACGAGTTTAATGCTGGTGCTATCAATACAGTAGCTGCTGCCAACTTTGTAGATATTGTTAATAGCTCTACTGGCCATAATGGAAGTATAATAGCTGTAGACTCTGGTAATGGTCTTGTTGTTCTGCAACAGGCAACTACCGGATTTGGCGGTCATACTTCTATTGCTCGAAGTGATGATTGGAATAACAACACAAGTATTAATGCCCCGACTACATTTATTGGAGGAACTAGCACGGGTATTAAGCAAAATGCAACGGCTAAATTTACATTCCATTCATCAGATTTTAACAGTGTTAATGATGCGTCAGTAACATTAATTGATGCGAATGGAACTAGTATAACTTATACAATAAAGAATGATTACTCGGCAGACGCTGGTAGCGATGAGTTTAATGCTGGAACAAGTCGAGGAACGGCTGCCGAGAACTTTGCTCAGGCAGTAGATGGCACAGCCGGTAATGGTCACGAGGGAACAATTCATGCACTGGATAGCGCCGGTGTTAGATTTACAAGCGGTGGATATGATTTCTCAGATGGAGTAGTGGTCTTTAAGCAAGAAACTCAAGGAAATATAGGCGAAACGGAAATTACCAACACGACAACCTTTAATAGTGTTTTGGTTGGAAGTGCCCCAGCAAGATTTAGTGATGGATTAAATGCTGGAATGTCTCTTGTGATGCCCAATACTATTGGTAGCGGAATTAATAATACAACGCTTTATATTAAGGGTTACGAATAATGTCATCAGTAGTACAATTTACAGATTTAAATAACCAGACAAGAAAATTAATGCCTGCGCCTTTCGTAACAGTTACAAAATCATACGACAAAGCTGGCGACGGGGAAATGTTGGGTTGTAATTATGATATTACCTTGACTGGCACTATTGTTGCACATAAGGGTTCTCCGCAATCAGACGGTGATTGGATAACAACAGATGTAGACGAAGTTCTAACTACTGACGAAAGACACAAATCCGTCCTTAACAAAATAAAGGCCATCTCAAACCTGTTTTCGTCTGACAACGATGGTGGTTTGTTGGAGATTAATCTTTCAGACGGTACGGATGGCTTCTCTGCGCATGTTCAGATAGACGGTGTTGATTTTAGTGAAGGAAACAATCTGGTTCAGAAAACCACGTACACGATTAATTTAACAACAAGCATATTGTATGGACCTGCTGGTCAAGTTGCTGATAATGAACAGTTCCCCTACAACATACAAAGTGCCGATGAAAGTTGGGATTTAGGGCATATGGAAGAAACCAGTGCTACGTTAAGTGCCTTGGGCGTAATAGATATAAAGAAGTCTTATCAACTAACCCATACTATGACTGCTGTGGGTAAACCCAAGTGGGATGCTACAACAGACAAGGGCGTGTTATTAAATCCCACAACAACGGACCCCACCTTGGCTACATCTGAGGGGGGCGAAGCTTGGCATCAAGCCCTTCTTTATATAAAAGATAAGATTGGGACAGGAACAACTTCAGGGTCTGTTGCCACGGGATATCAAAGCGCCCTAGATATGGACAACCCGATTCCTAATGCTACTCTTATTGGGTTTTATGGCTTAAATCTAGATGCTACAGTATATGGTGCATACAATTATACTAGAACACAACAGATTGATAAGAAGGCAGGAAGCGTTAGTATAACAGAAACTTGGATTCTTGCTAGCGCAACTACTACAGAAACAATAGATATATCAATTGACAACTCTGAAGATACCGATAGTTCAAATTCCACAAACTCAATGACTATTAGCGGTACTATAAGAGGCTTGGCTGTCGCCCCCGTCAACGCGGCGACAAACCTCGCAAACACGGACGATAACGAAACAAAATATATAAATGCTAAAGCACGGCTAGCTGTAATTTTACCATTCATGGATAATTTGGCAAAAGTTACCGCCAATGAGTTTATATGCAGTGGGTGCGGCGCGTTTTTCTCAGCCCTACCAGACAGTAAACAAGTAGGGATAAATAGACTGAAGGGCGAGATTACATATAGTTTTGTTTATACAGATAAACACAAGGAGTTTGGAGACGGCATACAGAGCGCATCATTTAATATTAGCGACACACTTCCAGCCCATGTATTGGCTGTAACACCCGTTATGGGTAGAAAACACGGCCCGGTAATTCAGGACGCGGGAAGTCAAACTGAATATAAACGCAGCTTAAGTATTGATATCACAGTGAATAAGAAAAAGATTGGTCTTTTAAGTTCAGCTATTTCTTTACAAACCAAGTTAGAAGATTTAAAACCGAGCAATTTTGGAGTAGTCCAACACGCATTAGTGGGAGTAGACCTTCATCCTGCTGGATGTTTAGATGCACCATTTAATCTTGCTGATGTTGTAGCTTGTAACAACGTTGCCCCTATGAATGGCAGGACAATTCGAGAACAATTGGCTGATGTTATTGAATCCGCAGCGCCCACGACTTTTCTGAAGTTTAGGGTTTCAAGCCCTCCTTCAGAAAGTTGGGATATAGGAAGTGGAAAATATACATTCAGAATAGAGTGGATATATGAAAAGACAACATCACTTTACCCATTGCTGACATCCGCTTGGGTGGGAGGAACTCTCTAATGCCAGTAGGTGTATTTGACCAAATAGAACAGCAATCCTTTTTAGGTGCGTCTATAGTAAATTGGAACGTCAATTTGGGGTATAACTCAAGTCCGACGCAGATGAATATTAATTTGACTATTGACAATAGACACACTTTCAGACCTGATGGCGCGATTCGCGTCTTCGATGGCTCTGCTGCTGGAGAAGGATATCATCCAACAGAAAAATTTGCGCCAGATGTAGCTCCACAAAATATTAGGGCTGGCATATATCCTAAAGTAGATTATAACGGACTTGACCACCCTCCCCATAATCAGGCCGGGTTTGGAATGGGGGCTTTGCCGGGATGGTCCGACATCGCCATGGGCGGTGGACTCAATAGATATATAAATGCGGTGGGTGAACCTTTACATAAACACGGCGATTACTTTTGTCCACCTCCGGTTGGCGCACCCGTATGGTTTAGCTACTACCTATGGGATGATGGTGTTGGTGCGGGTGGAGTACTATTTAACCCCACCCGTGCGCCAAGACCCGTTCGTATTCAATCAACAGTGCCATGGGTTACTGGCAGCTTTAATGGAATATTTACCGACTACACCGTTAGGGATTCTCCGACTGGTGGAAAGAGCGTGTCTGTAACAATACAAGACCCCAGACTGTTGCTTGAGGGCGTACATGTTGTTCTTGATGGTCATAGAAGAACCTTGGCCCCCGGAGACCATTCAACAGGCACGATAATGGCTCCTTATACGCGAAGATATCAAGACGGATATGCTGGCTACTATAATATAGCCAATGTTTTTGGTTATTATGAAAACTTCTTCAAGTGGAATTTTGACAAAAGCACAAGATTCACCGGAGATGGAAGAGCTTTAGACGGTACATACCCCAATGGTGTTCCAGACGTTCCGGGTTTTGGAATGGCTGATATTAACCAAGCAGGGATGAGGTTCTGGAATCCTGCAATCAGAATCATGCCGATGGTTGGGGGTAATGTACACGGTGTTGCGCACCCCGGACCGGGATGGCCCTGCATCTTTAGCGCTCTTCAGCACATTTTGATGGGACATCCAGACGCGGAATATAACGCCAACGAACCCGGAATAAAATGGCCGGTCTTAACAGCAGGTGACACAGAACACCTTTTCCTTGAAGAAGAGTTTGGTGGGCCTATATATAACGTAAGAAAGAGGAATGGGCTTATAAACACGCTAACGACCCCCCAGCATGCATATCGATATAAAGTTGACTTGTCTGAAATGAAAAAGTTGTTTGCAGACCACGCTCCCGCGCCGGGTCCGCTTCCCAGATACTACAGGGTCAAATCTTCTGGGATGAGTTTGTTGCAGCTTATAGACACTGTTTGTAAAGATGCCAACGCAGACTTTACCGTGGAACTTTTCCCAGATACGGGTCCACCAAATGGACTCTTTACGGGTGAAAGTCTTGACGGGGTAATTAAAGTTTTTGTTCGTTTGAAAAACAAAAAGCCAAACACAACAATAATTGCAAAAGAAATACGCAGAGCGGAGTGGTCTGACGGTCCTGTAGCCGGTACTAATTACGCAAAAGCAAATCCGCATTTTATGGTTCCCCCTCCAGCACGCCCTCATAAGTGGTTCCACAGGCTTGTATCTCACGATATAGGAAAAGAATCGCCACCAGACCCCATGGGCAAGGTTATATTTGGAGGACCAAGAACCAGAGTCGTGGGGGTTACGGAACTTGGTGTAGACAGGATTAGGGAAGAATACTGCTCCTGCTATAACACATTAAATGGAGAGCCAAATCCCCTTATCCTCGCGATAGGCAACCCCTTTTTAGCGAAGCTTGCGTGCGCGGCTCTTCCCGGTGGCAACCATGAATGGAGATGTCTGCAAGAAATTCAGGAATATGATGGGGTTAGGGCGCCAAATAATTATCTGGAAGACGACGGAACTGACGTAACCGAATGGTACAACGCTAACTATATACATCATAGGTTCAATGAAGCATGGAGAAAGCTCGAACCAAAATATTCAGATACAAATAATCGAGTTGAGGACAGTCTTGGTAGAAGAGTTTGGGATGTTGTTGAGGGCGAATGGTCTTATGTCAAGCAGGATATAGAGAATGACAACTGGAATGTGGAGGGGCCACTGGAGCAATTCAGGTTTAGAATCCACGACGGATGTACCCCATTAGACGAATTTGGCAATGTTGACTTTGTTAATGGTGAGACAAAACCGTGCGGATTCTTTGTCGACACTACAGACCCCGGTTTTTCGGATTCTCCCGGCGTATTGAATGATGCGATGGTTGAAGACCACAGAATAGATATCTTCCCGGCTTGGGGGTTTTCTCCAAAATACGACAATCACCATATCAAAGGCACAATTGGACCAGAAGATGTTGAAATTACAAATCTCAGACAGGGCATAAAGGGCGAATTCGACGGAATGAATCCGTATTGGGATTGGCACGTATTGGCTGGATTGCCCGGAATATTTGAGTTCATTATTTATGATTTGTCCCCAGACAAAGGCGAAGAGATTCTTCCCGGCAACCATGCCGCTGTCAAGACTGAGATAATGGATGAGAATCCCGATGTCACAGCGAATGGGGGCGTATGGCATCAGGGAACATACACCTCTATAATGGAATGCATAAGAGAAAAATGTGAGGTAAGTAAAATTAACGGAAAGGGAGGATGTATACCAGAATGGATGGAGAATTTTCTTCATAAAGAAGTATCAATAACGCAAGTAAATGGCGTCACCACAAAGACTGAAGAAAACAAAGGTCTGACCAACTGGAAAGAAATATGTAGCGAGTGTTCCCAACAAGGAACGGTTAGGGGAATAAGTCGAAGGGGCTTAGAGAAACTGCGGGTGGCGGGCGACATAACTGATATAAACTACAACAAGATAACCACCGGCGCGGGTGTTGTGCATGATTATGGCATGTGTAAGGATGGCGCTGGTAATCAGAAGGCTCTTCCACCCGGCTCGCTCTATGAAGATAGGGATACCGACTGTGGCGCGGCTGGTGGTAACTGGCACGAAAGGATACAACGGACAGCCGCCATTGGCAAGCCGAAAATTATAAAGAAAAACGGCAAATTTAAAGAGCCTTGTTCAAAGGGTCGTGGTATACAAGTAGATATGAGGGAGGTTGGTTATCATAGGAATGAAGGTATTCATTTAGCAACAGTTACAGAGTTAAGGCATGCTTTAGCTGATGAGTCCTCTTGGTTTAATTATATTAATACGTTTGACCCACAGTTCTTTATTGACATAGGGGTTGACCTTGATACGAAAAATAATCCAAACGGAAACTTCCTTGCTGCGGTATTTAATGCCCCGCAAGTGCCAGCCGCCACCACACCCCTGACCCCTCATGGAGCCGGTATGCCGATGCCCGTTCCTCTAAATGTTAACACAAGTCAGGGTGTATTGAAAAACCACGTAAAGAACGACCCAGATGAAAAACATAAAGTAAGAAGCAAGGCTTATGAAATAATCAATCGCGTGGCTCAAGAATGGTATGGCAAGAAGTTCTTTGTGCCCTTGCCGTTCGACCCACAAGAAAGGTCTCAATACGAAAAAAGAACTTATGGAGATGACCACCATCTAATACCATCTTTTAATGTTACTAATGCTTGGGAGATTGCTAATGGTGGATGGGTAGACCCAGAATTTGGTTTAGAGCTTGGGGCATTTGGAGGGGTTAGAGTGGCGCTCCCAAGACCTCAAAAGGACGTAAAATATCCTTATGATTTATCTTTCTGGGACACAACCGGATTACTACAGCCCTTCTTAGTTTATCCACACAAAATATGGCAAACTATCAAGACAACGAAAACAGAGGAAAGAGTGTATGTACCGGGTCACGGACCGGCTGCGGGTGAGACGAAAAAACCCTGCGACCTTTGCGACAACAATGCATGGAGTCAGGCCACACCGGCTGGCGCTCAAGCGCCGCCTCCATATGCCAGCGAAGCACAATGCAGGGAAATAAATGAGGATACTTTACTGGCAAATCTTCAACCAGACCCCACTAATATATGCAACGTATTTAGACAAGAAGAAGACTTTGTAAGGGTCGAACTAGAATTTGCTCCTCTTGATTTTAGTGAACTCGATAGAAATAGTTATTATATCGAGGAGCAAAGAACGGACGCGCCGGGAGCAGAGTATTGCTTAGATAACCGATTTGGTAGTCGGGCAGCTTGTACAAATATTGACCCCGCTAAACCCAACGACCAAGACCCATACGATTATTTTACTCCTGATGGATTATGGGGCGTGGCAAGGAATGGCGAATATAATACAAGGATGCCCTCTAGTTGGATTACAGAGAATTCATATCTTACCAGAGTTTGGGTTAAAGCCTCGGTAGAGGCAGAAACCTATTGGATGCACTCTGATATATATAGATATGGAAGGATTGTACCCGGAGAAGGTAAGGGTTCGTGTGTAGATAAAACTACTGGGGCCACTCTTACATGCACAGATAAGGATAGTTGCAAGAAAGCCGTTGCGGATGGTGGTTGTGATGGAGACTGGATTGAGGATAAATGCAGGGGTTCTAACTTTGGCGAAGAAGCAGACATCAACCATAACGTTTTGGAGCAGCGTGAGTGCAGCCAGCTAAGGCCATTTGCCCTTATATCAACTGATGCCCCAGTTAGATACAACAGAAATTCTTTAATCGGCCCCGGAGCTTGGAATTACGGAAACTGGATGGCTGTAACAATGGGTCAAAATGCCCATGAACCAAAATCGCCAGAGGGTGGGCAAAGTGCCCCCACTTACGGCTCTGAATTTACCGTGCATTCTAAAATGGCTCCAGCGGCCTTTAAGCCTTGGGATGCAGCAGTTCCTCAAATAAGCAATACTGAGAACTGGGGTCCGTGGTCGGCGGGAGACCATTTTGGAAAAGTTGCCGTTGAAGAAGATACGTCACTGACTCCAGAGTACTACGGTTCAATTGCAAAAATGAACGATGCTGGCAAAGCTAAGGTTGCTATGTCTATGGAAGAGTTCCAAGAACATGAACGAGGCAGTGTCACCCTGTGGGGTCTCCCAGAATTTTCCTTGGGTGCCCCGTTAGTGCTGGGTGGGCCATACATAACAAATATTACAACAGACATATCGGCGGGTGGCATAAATACTACATACAGGATGGAAACTTATAAAAGACAGCTTCCTGCACAAAAGGATTGGTGGGAAGCAGAAAGAGAGGCCAGAGTGTTTAAAGCCGGTTCGCAAAGGCTGAAATCTGAACGAGACAATATAGTGTACAGAAATAGGCCCCAAAAATGACTAGCACACATAAAAACAGAGGAGTTCCTGAACTATCAAGCCTTTCTCATCACGATATGGTTTCTGGCGACGTTATAGATTTGTCTCAGCCCAGATTGAATGAACAAGGTACTTACTTGCCATCTATTCGTCCGTTGTTTATGCCAAATGTTGTTTTTCAACCACTTGAAACAGCAGTGACACAGTCTGCACAGAATTGGTCTGGAAAAGCGACAACAAGTGTAGATGCTCTATTCGTGCCTTACGGGGGAGTCTTTGTTTCTGGGGTGACATTAAATCACCCAAAGAAAGGGGTGGGTTTTAGGCTAGCTCTATCTCCCCATGTAGATATCGGAGAATTTAAAGTCAGAAACCACGACGGTTATGATGCCGATTCAGTGGCAAAGAATCTTCCAACCAGAGAATATCCCAAAGGGTGGAACCCTGATGCTGGAGGAAATGAAGCTAACTCGATAACGCTTAACCCCTTCCATCAAAATTCAAACATAGCAATTGTACATCGCGGCAGTGGTATAGACAATATTGAAGACCTTTCGCCCATCAAAACATCATCCTATAGAGACCGCTCAGAAGACCCCAGAAGCGTTGCTTTAAGAGGGCCAATAATGATTGCGGGATGGGGGTTTGATACAAACGGAAGACCCGTACCAAATGCCAGTCTTGATGTCGACCCAACTATCGCCAAAGAATACAGAAATGCAAAAGATGCAGACAGTTTTATAGACGACCACACATGGAGAGTGGATAAGTGGAAAGTTGGTCCTCTTGATGTCAGATGGGATAGAGAAAGAAAAGTGTGGACCGGTGGCGGTGGCGGCGCTGACATACATCTGATGCAAGCATCGCGCTGCTTTCATTTCGCCGGTTGGGAACAACCTTATGATGCCTGCTTAGATGGAAACCCTCAGTGCTGCTTTACTGATGAGAGCGGGATGGGCGTTCCTGAACCTCCGTTTTATGGGGGAAGCACCGCCGAATTTACCACTTGTTGCCCCGGCTCAAACTGCAAAAACAAGCAGTGTGCTACGAATTACTGGACGTGTGATTCTTGTGACAATGTTTCTATCTGTGTAACTAAAACAAATACGACGCTTGCGAAGGATAAGACCGGTGCTGCTGCTGCTGGGCATAAAATACCGGTTGAAGATGTGACATGTTTGTACAAGGCGATAACCGGTTTGGGCTTGTGTACGGGCGCACCGCAACTTAGAACACGAAAAGATTGTGAGGACGCTGGCTCAAGGTGGGTTCCTTCTCAGGGCAACACAATACATGTTATGGTTTCAAAGGATTTGGATGATGCATTTGCCGGTAATCCATCCCTTAAGCCAGACCTTCCCAACTTAACGGGAGGTGTTACTGGCGCGGGTGGCGGGGTTGTCAACTTTAACGGCACAGAGGTGATTAAGATTAGTGATGTGCAATTTGATGACCCTAAATGTACAAAGGCTAAGTGCCCCGGATATATAGAAATAGCACCGGATACTGGTACACCCCCTCAAAACAGAGGCTTATCTGCTCCTACTTGGCAGGGCTGCCCTCAAGCGGAGTGGAACCCCTGTATGCCACAGGTTGGCACCTGTCCAAATGCTGAAATAGATGAAGAAGGAATGAGGGCCAGAGGCTGTCCTTCACAGTGGGATGGTCCATTCTATATCATAGGTCCGGGCTTGACATTTCATGACGCTATAGAAATAAGAAAGCCCACAGAACCCCCAAATGGTTATTCAAACGACTCTCCTCCAGATTGGGAGGGTGGTCATAAAGAAACCCCAACAGCAATAGCCATTCAGCCAGCAGTCGTAGAAAATGTTTTGCTGCACTCATTAAAACGCTCTCAATTTTTCTACGGATTAAAAACCGGAAGAACAAGAAAAACCTTGGTAGACGTGCGAGCGGGTAGTAATCCCGACAACTGTCTTGCTGGAGGTGGACCGGGTGCTGCATGTGGGGGGGTTGGGGAGCCTGTATGTTGTTGTGAAGACCCACAAGATGCAGAATACGACTCTGATAATGATGGCGCCTATGGAACTGGCTGTGAGCCAGTTGAAATCTTTGACAGCTATCCCGTCTATTGGATTATGCAGGCAGAGTTTGAGTACAAGAACTTCGCTACTAAGGTAACGTGCGACCCAGACACGTTTGAAATAACGGTATGTACTAGAAGAATCCCGGTCGAGGGTGGGGTCAGTTGCGAATACTGTCCCGGCTTTACGACTTGTCTCAGTGGGGATGAGACATCGGGAGTGTCTAGCTTATACTAGGAATGACATGAATGGTTCACTCTAATACAACAGATAAAAATTGGAATCCTGACGGACCAAGAAACGCTCCAGATTCTTGGCCCCACCAGCTAAAGGTTCCGCCAACGCCGTGCCACGACGCTACGCGACCCCCTGAAGCTCGGGGTGCGTGTGATATCCCCCTATATAAGCTAGAAGTAGATTGCAATGCGGCTAGAGGTACATGGATTCCTCACCACAATTGGAACCCCGGCGCTGCTCCCTGCTGTGGTGGCTTCAACTATGACGGTACAGAACAAGGGGCGTGTAGATGTGGCCCCGGAACTGGAAGGCCGTGTAGAGATTGCCCCC
>Ga0114934_10002111_pt1 | contig 12798 bp, 11 predicted proteins | sample 4SBtaG_2_FD_99695 | JGI IMG/M metagenome (GOLD analysis project Ga0114934, IMG submission 99695) | Deep subsurface microbial communities from Kolumbo volcano to uncover new lineages of life (NeLLi) - 4SBTROV10_white metaG | ecosystem: Environmental > Aquatic > Marine > Volcanic ... | reverse complement strand
GGCAGACAGGATGTCGAGCACCCGTTTTTCCATGACCCCGGGCAGCACATGGGGCGATACCGGTCGGATCACCCGGTTGTCCCTGATCAAAAGGATGTTTGCCGTATTGGTCTCGGAAAGGGAGCCGTCAGGGTTTAAAACCAGGGCCTCGTCAGCCCCGTTCTTCTGCGCCCATTTCCCGGCAAGGAAATAATACAGGTAATTCAATGTCTTGTAGTCTGCAAGCGGCGTCTGCCTGGGGTGGGGATATGTCGCGATATCGAGACCCGGCTTTTTGAGAGCCTCGAGCCGGTGGGTGTAGGGGTCTGCCGTAACCCAGAGTCCGCGGTTATGGGGAGGGGTTTCCGATGTGCCGAAGGTTGCGGTAATCTTTACGGCCGCAAGACCGGATTTTAAGCCATTGGCTTCAAGGACCCGGGAGACAATGGTTTCAAACGAGAGATCCGGTACCGGGCCTTCAAAGAGAGCTTCCCATGATTTGAGAAACCTGGCCAGGTGCGCCATGAAAAGCTCCGGTGTTCCATTGTTCGCCCGGATGGTTTCGAAAAAACCGTATCCATAGGAAACCCCCTTATCAAAGACAGGGACAAATGCAGATTCTTCCTTCACGAGCAGGCCGTTTTGCCAGACAAACCGCTCCGGCCCGGCCGGACGGCTCCTTCCCCTGAACATCTCCATCACGGCCCGACCCTTGTGAAGGGTTTCCTCGTATTCGGCTTTCGGGTCCGAATCATAGACGATGCCCCCGCCCACTGAAAAATAAAGCCTGCCGTTATATACCGCGGCAGTCCGGATCGCAATGGAAAGGTCCATGGTGTCATGAAATCCCAGATAGCCGATGGAGCCGGTATAAACATGACGGCATGTGGGCTCCAGTTCATCTATGATCTCCATGGCTCTTATGCGGGGGCACCCGGTTATGGAACCGCCTGGAAACGCTGCCGCAACAATGTCTGCAAGACCGGTATCCATTGCCAGGCGCCCTTTCACCACAGATACCAGATGAAAGACATTCCGATATTTTTCGAGCCGCTTGTGTTCGGCCACCCGGACCGAGCCGGGCAGGCAGACCCGCCCGAGGTCGTTTCTCATGAGGTCCACGATCATGGATAATTCTGCATCTTCTTTTGGGCTTTGAACAAGAGCGAGTTTCATTTCTTCGTCCTGTTCCGGCGTATCGCCCCTGGGCCGGGTCCCTTTGATGGGACGGGCCTCTATAATTTTCCCCCTGACCATGAGAAACCTTTCCATGGAGGTGGATATGATGTGATGGTCTCCTGCGTTGATATAGGAGAAAAACGGGGCCGGGGCCGTATCAAAGAGGCTCGAAAACAGGGCGTAGGGACGACCGGAAAATTCGGTTTCAAACCGCTGGGACAGATTGACCTGGTAAATGTCTCCGGCCGCGATATATTCCTTGATTTTCAAGACAGCCGCCATGTACGAATCCCGGTCAAAGGGAGAGGAAAATCCGGCCGATCCGCAATAAAAGCTTTTATTGCTCCGGGCCGGGCCGTTCATGATCGAAAAAAAATAACCGCGGATCTGCTCAACGCTGTTTTCGCCGTTATTTTCGAATTCCGGAATGACAAGGCGGCATTCTTTGCCCCCTTTTTCGCATACAACCAGGATAGAGGGGGCATACAGGCAGACAATGGGGAGGCAGAGGTCGTCAATGGCCGTGCGGGGAAGATCCTCTATATAGTCTTTCAGGTCATAAGCCAGGTAGCCAAAGAGTCCGGCTGAAACGGGAAGATCCTTTTTTTCATCCTCGATCCTGAAATGCCCCAGCACCTCCCTGATGGCAGAAAGGGGATCTTCAGGACTCTCAAAAACTTCGTCACCGGCATTGAGCGTTGTCATTCCGGGCCTTGCCGTAAGGGTCAGCCACGGCCTTGCGGCAAGGATATGATATTGTGCGCAGTCGAGATCCCCTCCGCTTGCCAGCACAACGGTACCGGGCATATCCGCAAACCTTTCGGCAAGCTCCATAAAGGACATATCGGGACAAACCCTCTCATCATGCAATTTCCTTATTTTTCCTACGGCATTCAGAAACGTTTTCAACGAACACACCTCACGCATTCATGGCCAAAGTCATCGCTTTTTCCAAAAAGCAGGGGATCGGCATGGCGCCGGGCGTTTGAAAAAAGAGAAGTTGCAAGCGCGCCTTTTGCGAGAAAATTTTCCACCATAACAAAGCCGTATTCCGTCATAAAGCTTTCCGGATGGAACTGCACCCCGAAAACACCCATGTCGTGCGCGGCAATGCCCATGACCACACCATCTTCACCGGTCGCCGTTATTTCAAGCCCCGTGTTTGAACAGTCGACCGCAAGGGAATGGTACCGGGCCGCGGTAAAGGGTGAAGGCACGCCTGAAAATATTCCCTTACCTTCATGAAAAACCATGGACTTCTTGCCGTGAACCGGAACCGGTGCACGGATCGTCCGCCCGCCGAAAGCCGCGTTGATACATTGCATACCGAGGCAAACTCCAAAAAGAGGCACCTTTCCGGCCGCTGCCGCAACGAGCCGGGTCGATATCCCGCTGTGCTCCGGACTCTTCGGCCCCGGGCTGATCAGGATGTAATCCGGGCTGTTTGCCAGCACCCGGCCCACAGTGATCTTATCTGCACGATATACACTGATTTCAAGTGGATAATGCATGAACATCTGGACCAGGTTGTGGGTAAATGAATCATAGTTGTCGATGACAATGAGTCTGGCTTTTTTCATAAACATTTTCCATATTTAAACAAAAAACGCCATCCCGACTGCGAGTCTGGATGGCGTCCGCCTTAAACATAACTCGATTTCAATATGCAATTTTTTTATGATCCCGCAAAAAGTTACTTTGCGCCTTTTTACCCCACATCCGGCCGGAGCTGAAATCACCCGGGCCGGTTGAAGGGCTCCCAAATAAGTCATTTTCCATAAATTGAAATGAAAAATGAGTTATTTGCTGATATAGAGGTGATTTGTCGCCATGAAAAGCTTTTTGCGAGTCCGTCTTTTGTATGCCCTCATAAATAAATTCCATTTGTAAATCAAGAAAAATCCGCAACCAAAAAACCCGTATTCTTTATTTTGAAGTCTGTGGGAATCAAGATTGACGGACTTCCATCCAAATAATTTAATTGTTAACGGTGAAATAAATTGTAGGTCGGGATTCCATTCCCGACAAATAGCACCCGCTCATTGCCGGGTAAGAAACCCGGCCTACAATACGGGCGTTATTTGCCGATACAGTGGTGATTTTCCACCATGAAAAGCTTTCTACGAGTCCGTTAAGATTGCTAAAATCCTTATAATCACTAAACATTAAATCTATTTCAACTTGACAAGCCGTGGGGATGCGCATATTATGACAAATCGATTTAATCGATAAAGCGTCATTATCGCGGGTATTTCAAGACAGTACCAAAGGGATAGAAGATGAAATCAAAAATTTTGATCGCCTCCTTTTGCACCCTTTTTTTCATTTGCGGCTGCAAGACCTTCCAGACATCCTATTTCGGGGTGGAGGACAGGGCGGTTTTCACGCCAAAGGAATTCGCCCACACGGTTGAAACCGTAAATAATGCGAAAAAAGAGACGGATTCAGACTTTCAGAAAAAAAGAATAGAAACCGCGATGGCCCAGGGAAAATCCGCATCTGAAATATACTGGGCCTGCCACGACGACATAGCAAAAGCTGTTTTGGCCCAGGCATGCATATCGGCTTACCAGGCGGAAATGTTCCACCCGCAGCCGCCCCCGCCGGCTGCGGCAAGTGCGGACGCAACAATAATGCCGCCGGATACCCCGGACAGCCTTACACCAGATCAGCCCTTTGCCGGCATAAGAGCCCTTCCGCCCGCATTAAAACTCAACTCCGTTGGGTTTGATTTCAATTCCGCAAAATTAAAGGATAACGAAAAGAAGCGGCTCGATAAAATAGCACCGGTTATGGCTTCCCACACCCAATATGAAATCGCGGGCCACACGGATTCGCTCGGCAGCGATTCTTACAACCAGACGCTTTCGGAAAAAAGGGCTGAAACTGTCAGGCGCTATCTGTCATCAAAAGGGATTTCAACAAAAAAAATGATATGTACGGGCTACAGCGAATCGTGTCCTGTTGCCACAAACAGTACCGAAGCCGGACGGGCACAAAACAGGCGGGTGGAAATCCGGGTGCTTCCTCCCTTGTTTCCTGAGTTGGCAGAATCCGATATTTCAGACCTTCCGTCTGGCACGACCATCGAAATCGTCAATTTCTCTTTCGGCTCCAACCGCTTGCTTCCCGTGTACAAACCACTGTTGAACCGGGTTTCAACCATTCTTTCACACAACCCCAAAACCAGGATCGAAATCGCGGGATTCGCGGACAATATCGGCCCGGCGCGGATCAACCTGCGGATCTCGAAAAAACGAGCAAAAGTCGTATATGATTACCTCGTGGCAAGGGGAATTGAAAAATCGAGGCTCCGGGTCACCGGCTACGGGGAAAAATTCCCCCTGGTCAACAATGATACTGCAAAAAACCGATCATTAAACCGGCGAGTCGAAATCCGGATACAATAAAGCGCAATAAAGGTGCTTGTTGTCGAAAAAAGCGTGTTCAAACACGCTTTTTCTTTAAGAAGCCCTTAAAATTCATGCTATGGATATATCCCCATGAGCACAAAAAAAAAGCTGGACAGACTTTTAAACGTCTTTACCGGATCCGATCATGTACTGATTCTCATCAATGCAGATCCGGACTCCATTGCAAGCGCCATGGCCTTGACAAGGATTCTGCGGCGCCGGGTAACGCAGATCACCATCTCGAACATCAACACCCTGAGCAGGCCCGACAACCTGACCATGATCCGCCTGTTCGATGTTACACTCATCCACGTGTCCAAAATCGATCCTGCCCATTATACGAAAGTCGTGATTACCGACTCCCAGCCGGACCATAACGAAGCCTTTTCACGTTTCGAGTTTTCTGTAGTGATCGATCATCACGAACCGGGCGGATACAACAAGGCCGCTTTTTCCGACATCCGGCCTGAATACGGGGCTAACTCAACCATTCTTACAGAATATCTCAGAGCCGCGGGAATCAAACCCTCTCAAAAACTTGCGACCGCACTCTTTTACGGCATAAAAACAGATACCAACAACTTCGAACGCGCGGGAATCGCGGCGGACATGCGGGCATTTCAATATCTTTTCAAGCATGCCAATACCCACCTTGCCCACAGGATTGAACAGGCGGATTTGCGCATGCCCTACCTTGAATATTTCAAGCAGGCCATAGAAAAGAAGGATGTTGTAGGCGACCGGTTTTTTGTTCATATCGGGCAGGTGGAAAATCCTGATATTCTAGTGCTTATAGCCGACTTTTTTCTGAGGGTCAATACGGTCACATGGAGTATCGTATCCGGAATTCATGAAAACCGCCTTATAGTCATCTTCCGGAACGACGGCTTGCGGAAAGATGCGGGAAAGGTTGCTGTTCGGGCGTTCGGAAAACTGGGCACGGCAGGAGGGCATAAAAGCATGGCAAGGGCGGAATGCCCATTGGCGGGAATCGCGGAATACGCCGACACGAACGATCGCGACCTTTTCGGATCCTGGATCAGGGAACGGGTAAACAGGCTTCTTGCACCGATGAAACAGTCTGTATCAGGATGATATACGATAAAAATTACGATATACATGTCACGATACTCGGCTCAGGCACCTGTGTGCCGTCTCTCGTGCGCAGTTCATGCTCTGTTGCAGTGAAAACAGGCATGACAAACATACTCATCGATGCGGGGCCCGGCACCATGCGCAGGCTCCTTGAAGCCGGGATATCCATCTATGATATCGATATATTATTATTAAGCCATTTTCATCCGGATCATTGCTCGGAAATCATCTCCTTTCTTTTTGCCAACCGCTATCCGGACATGAAACGCCGGCAAAAAGGCCTGGCCATTTGTGCGGGACCCGGCTTTTCAAGTTTTTTCAATGGTCTTTGCAGCCTTTTCAACAACTGGATAGACCTTCCCGGCCTTTTGTCCATACGGGAGTTGACACCCGGCAAATATCCGTTTAAGGATTTTGAACTTGAAACAGCAGCCGTAAATCACCGCCCTGAAAGCCTGGCTTTCAGAATCACTGGTAGAGGCGGGAAAAGTCTTGTTTATTCAGGGGATACGGATTTTTCTGCAAACCTTGTGGCACTTTCGAAAAACGCGGATATCTTAATCTGTGAATCGGCCCTGCCGGATGAAATCAAGGTTGACGGCCACATGACTCCCGGCCTTGCCGGAAAAACAGCGGCAAAGGCCGGGGCAAAACACCTGGTGCTGACCCACTTTTACCCGGAATGCGAAAACGCAGATATAAAGGCCCAATGCCGGAAAACCTATTCCGGGCGATTGACCTTGGCAGTTGACCTGATGACGCTTACAATCTGATGCCCGCTTAAAATGCTTTTTGATATAACATATTGAAACAAAAAGAACAAAAAGGCTTTTTCATGAAATATTATCCTGTTATGCTCGATGTAAGAGACAAAGACTGCCTCGTTGTCGGCGGCGGGAATGTGGCTTTAAGAAAGGTTTCCGGGCTTGCGGCCTGCGGTGCAAGGGTCACTGTTGTAAGCGACTCATATCTGGATGAATTTTATCGGTTTACCGAAAGCGATGGCATCAGGATAATCCGGCGGCCCTATGAGGAAACCGATATAGACGGCCGTTTTTTGGTCATCGGCGCCACAGATGACGAGGAATTGAACCGCAACATCTCTAAATCGGCACGGAAAAAAGGGGTACTGTGCAATATAGCCGATCTTCCGGATGCCTGTGATTTTATCCTGCCTTCGATTGTGTCCAAAGGAGACCTCATCATCTCTGTATCGACTTCAGGTGCCAGCCCTGCCTTTGCAAAGAAACTGAGAAAAAAGATCGAGTCCATGTTCGGTGACGAATACGCCCTTTTTCTGAAACTCATGCGCCGGATCAGGGAAAAAGTCCTTGCCTGCGAACATGCTCCCGAAGAACACAAGAGCAAGTTTGAACGCCTGATCGAAAAGGGCCTTCCCGACATGATCCGCACAGGCGATATAACCGGGATCGACCGGCTGCTGTACGACACCTTCGGTCCGGGATATGAATACAACAGCCTCATGAAATAAACACAAACGGGGTTTTCCTAAGCGGAAATGATGACAAATCAGATCCTGATACCAACGATTTTTTTCTATCTGGCCGGTTCCGTCGCCTATATTTTATTTTTTGTGTACCAAAAGGAGCCGTGGTACAAGACGGCCTTTTTTTCCATGTCAGCGGGATTTCTTTTCCATACTGCGGCCGTTTTGTATAAATTTAAGGACGGGATGCTCCCCGTAATAAACCTTCGGGAAACAATCCTGTTTGCGGCCTGGATGCTTTCCGGGCTTTTCCTCTTTCTCCGCTACAGGGTCAGGATAAAAATCCTCGGCGTTTTCGCAGCACCCCTGATATTCATAATGACCACCGCTGCCTTTTTCCTGCCGGATACAAGCGTGATCCTGAAAACCCGGATTGACAGCATCTGGCTGGTAATTCACGTCATATTGATCTTCATGGGAGAAGCGGCCCTGGCGCTGGCCTGCGGTGTGGCTGTTCTCTACCTTGTCCAGGAAAATACCATCAAGACAAAAAAACACCGCTTTTTTTTCAAACGCCTCCCTTCCCTTGAAATGCTTGACAGCACGCAATACGCATTTATCGTGGGCGGATTTACGGCCCTTACGATCGGCCTGATCTCCGGTTTTGTGTATGCCTACAAGGTTTGGGGGCATTTCTGGTCATGGGATCCAAAAGAGGTCTGGTCCGCCATTTCATGGCTGATTTATGCGGCCCTCCTGCACGCACGCCTTGTGGCCGGTGTAAGGGGGAAAAAGACCGCAAGCCTTGCCATATTCGGCTTTATTTTCCTTGTATTCACCTTTCTCGGCGTCAGCCTGTTTCTCGGGGGGCATCACCATGAATTCACACGGTGGTAGAAACAGGACCGGCAAGGAAAAAGCCCGCATCGTCATGGTCGGCCTGAATCACAAGACCGCATCTTTGGCGTTGCGTGAAAAGCTGTCTTTTTCAGACAACGATGCTCTCAGCGCTCTTTATGACATCACCCGTATTCCCGGCATACAGGAAAGTCTTTTGATTTCCACCTGCAACCGCACGGAAATCCTGATGACAACCGATGATCCCGAAGCCGCCATCGCCGGCCTTAAAACCTATCTCTTGTCATTGAGGTCGCTTTCGGAAAAAGACTTTGAGAACGCTCTTTATGTCCACAAGGACGACGAGGCCGTGGCCCACCTCTTCAGGGTCGCAGCAAGCCTCGATTCCATGATCGTAGGCGAACCCCAGATTCTCGGCCAGCTTAAGAATGCTTATAGAATAGCGGTTGATGCCGGGAGCACCGGGGTTATTTTAAACCGCCTCATGCACAAGGCATTTTTTACGGCAAAGCAGATAAGGAGCGAAACCGGCATCGGCGGAAAGGCTGTATCCATAAGCTATGCGGCAGTAGAGCTTGCCAAGAAAATCTTCGGCCAACTCAACGGAAAAAACATCCTCTTAATCGGGGCCGGGGAAATGGCCGAACTCGCCATGGCCCACCTGATCCATAACCACGCTGACGGCAAACGTTATGTGGCAAACCGCACCTTTGAAGCGGGCGAGGCATTGGCCCGGAAATTCAACGGCACTGCCATAAGATTGGAGGAGATACAGGACACGCTCGTTCTTGCCGACATTATCATCAGCTCCACCGGGGCACCCGGGCTTATCATCACCCGCAAGGAGATCAAACCCGTAATGAGGGCACGGAAGAATCGTCCCCTGTTTTTCATCGACATTGCCGTTCCAAGGGACGTGGACCCCTCGATAAACCGGATGGACAATGTATATGTTTACGACATCGACGATTTAAACGGAATCATCGATGAAAATATGGACACCCGGCGCCGGGAGTCTGTCAAGGCAGAAAGGATCATTGATCAGTCGGTAATCCGGTTTAGGCATTGGTACGACGGGCTCGATATCGTCCCCACGATAAAGGCACTCCACGACAGGCTTTCATCCATCGCGGATGCGGAAATCGGGCGGACGCTTGCCGGACTTGAAAACCTTTCTGAAAACGATTCAAAGGCGATTAAACGGATGAAAGATGCCATGATCAAAAAATTTCTGCATCACCCAACCCTATTTTTGAAAAGCATTGGATCCGAGCCGGAAAAGACGCGTTATATCGATCTGATACACCGGCTTTTCCGGCTTGAAGATAAATCCGGCACCAGGGATGACAATCCGTAATTTCCGCTCTTTTAACCCTGATCTGCCCATGGTTTAAGGTTTTCACGCCGACTGAAATCCCAAATATTTCCCGCCGCAATTTGAGTCATCAACCGTGATGATCGCGCAAAAAGCTTTTTGCGTGTCCGTCAACCCTCAATTAAAGAAAACCGGCATAAAAAAAATTTTATCCTTTACAACCGAATTTTTCATATGCTATCTGGAAGGATTCTATAGAGATGCGTAGGCGGAGGGTGCTTGCCGCTGAAGATGTCTTTTTATAGCATTCAAAGGACTTGCACGATGGAAGAAAAAGATCTCCAGTTTTTCAAAGAGCTCTTGACCAAACGGATGGAAGAGCTGCTCAAACATGCGGATGGAACTGTTTCCGACATGAACAACCCGAGAGAAAATTTTCCGGATCCTACGGACCGGGCAACCTATGAAGCAGATCGCAATTTCGAACTCCGCATACGGGACCGGGAACACAAGCTGCTTAAAAAGGTCAGGAAGGCATTGGACCGGATTGAAGACGGAACCTTTGGAATCTGTGAAAAATGCGGGGAAGAGATTTCTCTTCAAAGGTTGAAGGCCAGGCCTGTTACGACCCTTTGCATCAAGTGTAAAACCGAGCAGGAATCAATAGAGAATTCCCTTGGGATTTAATCGTTCAAAAGTCGATTTGCATATTCATTCAACCGCCTCGGACGGAAGTCTTACGCCCGGTGAGATCGTAAAACAGGCGGCATCGCTCAACCTTTACGCCATATCCATTACCGATCACGACTCGATTGACGCATATGAAACGGTCCGGCCCAATAAGTTATCCGAAGGGCTTTTTCTCATTTCAGGCGTCGAGATCAGCACAGCCTTTCCTCCTCCTTTTTTTTCAGAAAAAGAAAGCCTGCACCTATTGGGCTATGGATTTGATATTAACAACACCAAACTCCGCCGCATGCTTCTCGACCAGCAGAAAGCCCGTTCCAGCCGAAATCCGAAAATCATTGAAAAATTAAACCAGGCAGGCATTCCCATATCCATAGAAGACGTAGAGAAGATGGCGGGAAAAAAGGATATCGGCAGGCCGCATATCGCCAAATACTTGGTTTCAAAAGGATTTGCACGGGATATAGATGAAGCCTTTGACCGGTACCTCGGAAAGGGCCGATGTGCATATGTCGAAAAGACTAAAATCCCTGTTCAGGAGGCCATCGACACCATAAAGGTCGCCGGAGGGATTGCAGTAATGGCACACCCGATCCTTATCCAGCGCCACACCGATCTTCCGCTCGAAACCCTGGTCCGGGTGCTCGTTAACTCGGGCATAGAGGGCATGGAAGTCTATTACCCCGGGCAATCTTCTGAAGAAACACGTTTTTTTGAAAGTCTTGCCGAGCGTTTCGGTCTCATCATGACAGGCGGGTCTGATTTCCACGGGGACATCAACCCCGAAATCCAGATGGGATCGGGCTACAAAGGTGATCTCAATCTTTCACCAAAGATATTCGATGACCTTAAGGCGGCTATTTCAAGCAAAAAGGAAAACAGGCCTGAAAAGGGGGTGGCAGCCATCGAATCCGCTTTAAACTATAAGTTTTCAAACCATCACCTTATTGAAACAGCCTTATGTCACCGCTCCTATGCCAATGAACACGAAGGGATTGAAAACAATGAAAGGCTCGAATTTCTCGGGGACGCCGTCCTGAGCGTCGTCATCAGCCACATGCTGATGAACCGTTTTCCGGATTTAAACGAAGGAAAACTCTCGAAAATCCGCTCAAGCCTTGTCAATAAGCAGAAACTGGCATCTATTGCCACCGGCCTTTGTCTCGGCGATTTCATCCGCCTGGGAAAGGGGGAAACCAAAACAGACGGCAAACACAAGGCATCCATCCTTGCCGACACCATGGAGGCGGTCATTGCAGCCATCTACTTAGACGGTGGATTCAACGCTGCATTCGAATTTTTAAAATCACATTTTTCATCTTTAATCGATTCCATCGCTGCAAGCCGGCCGGTCTTCGACCACAAGAGCCGGGTCCAGGAAATTGTTCAGAACCAGGGGTTTAATGCCCCAGACTACCGTGTGATCAGGGAATCGGGTCCGGACCATGACAAGACCTTTGAGGTATGCCTGACCACGGCCGGTATCTGTACCAAGGGGACGGGAAAGAGCAAGAAGGCCGCTGAACAGGATGCGGCAAAAAAGGCATTAAAAATCCTAATGCCCTTTTCCGCGAACCATAAGCCGAAAAGCAATACATAACCCTGCAAATTCCCTCTACAACGCCTTTTTCGGTAAAACGCAAAGAGCAATCCGTATCCGACATGACTTTTTCTCTTCAAAAACCGCTGGTCATACCTATTTTCATCCCGTATTCAGGGTGCCCGCATCGGTGCGTGTTTTGTAACCAGGCCGTCTTGACCGGAAGAAAAACCCCGATCCCCGACGCATCTGAAATCAAGCGCACGATTTTGAAGTACCTTAAATTAAAAAAGCCTTTTCGCAAACCTGTTGAGGTATCCTTTTTCGGCGGAAATTTTCTAGGCCTTGACAAAGACACTGTCCACGCTCTTCTGGAATCGGTTCAACCATTTTTAAAACAATCGGCGGTCGATGGCATCCGGTTTTCCACCCGTCCTGACACCATTTCCGAAAAGACACTCTCCTTCATATCCGATTATCCTGTATCCTGCATTGAACTCGGGGTCCAATCCATGGATGACGAGATACTGGCCCGCAACCGGAGGGGCCACACCTCTGAAGACACCAAAAAAGCCGTTTTTCTGATCAAAAAAAAGGGATACCGACTAGGGCTTCAGATAATGGTCGGACTTCCCGGAGATACCCGTGAAACGACAATGGCAACGGGCAAGGCGATCTCCTGTCTTGCCCCGGATTTCGTCCGCATATATCCGACCCTTGTTATCGAAGGAAGTACCCTCGCGGCCTGGTATAAAAAAGGAGAATATTCGCCGATCCAGATGGAAGACTGCATCGAGCGGGTAAAAAGCCTCTATGTGATGTTTTCAGAAAAAAACATCCGGGTCATCAGGATGGGGCTCCAGGCAAACGAGGAGCTCGACCGCGGGCATTCCGTTCTTGCCGGGCCTTATCATCCGGCCTTCGGCCACATGGTCTTATCGGAGATCATGTTCGACAAGGCCGTTTCCTTAATCGGGAAAAACCCCAAGGCAATCGCCTCCCGCTCCATTAAGATTTCAGTCCACCCGTCTTTTGTTTCACGGATGCAGGGATTGAACAAACAGAATATTTTTCGCATGAAAAAGAGATTCGGGTTTGAACGGATTCAAATCATCGCCGATCCCGAAATTCCCCTGGATGATATCTCCATATCCGGGGCTGATTAAACAGCTTTTCATGGTGATTTCTCACCATGAAAAGCTTCCAAATAAGTCGCTTACAACTGTTTGAAATGATTGACGAGTTATTTGCCGATACAGTGGCAATTTCTCTTCATGAAAAGCTT
>Ga0114934_10002110_pt1 | contig 12798 bp, 14 predicted proteins | sample 4SBtaG_2_FD_99695 | JGI IMG/M metagenome (GOLD analysis project Ga0114934, IMG submission 99695) | Deep subsurface microbial communities from Kolumbo volcano to uncover new lineages of life (NeLLi) - 4SBTROV10_white metaG | ecosystem: Environmental > Aquatic > Marine > Volcanic ... | reverse complement strand
TGAAACAGTAAAGCCTTATTACAAAGGTGTTGTAGAATATGGCGAAGATATATCCAAGATTTACAATAGTGCTACATATGGATATTGTCCGGGTGGGTATGTGTTAATGCAGAGAACTTTAGAGTGTGCCTTTAGCGAAACGATACCGCTTGTACTTGACATACGAGCTGATGAACAGGATGAATACGATGTAAGGATAGAAGAGGCACTAGAGTTGTTTAAAATTAATGAATTACAAGAAGTAATCTCTCGTAAACCACAAAAAAAAGAGTTTGATTTTATTAAAAAAGAGTATAGTTATGAGCACTTTATTACAAAGTGCATTCAAATTATTAAAGAGGAAACAACTTGAAACAAGTGACTGAGAATATACGAAAAAATATTTTACATATTGCAAATTTAGCACTCTCTCCCCATGTAGGCTCAGCATTAAGTTGCACAGATATAGTAGCAACTCTCTACTTCAAAGTTTTACGACTAGATGATTATGATAACAGAGATATATTTATTCTCTCAAAAGCACACTCTGCTATGGCACTTTATGCAACTTTGTATGAGAGAGGACTTTTAAGCAAAGAGGATATGGAAGGGTATTATCAAAATGGAGGTACGCTTCCTGCACATACAGATAGACTTACAAATCCATATATAGAGATAAGTGCAGGTAGTTTAGGACATGGTCTTCCTATTGCTACAGGAATGGCTCATGCTATAAAGCTTAAAGAGAGTGGTCAAAATGTTTATGTATTGATGGGAGACGGTGAATCTCAAGAGGGAAGTATTTGGGAAGCGGCGATGCTCGCACCTCAACTTGAACTCAATAATCTTATTGTGATGATAGATAGAAATAATCTTCAAGGATATGGAAGAGCAGATGAACTGTTATCGTATGAGCCGATCGATAAAAAGTTCGAGTCCTTTAACTGGGAAGTTTTAAGAGTAGATGGACATGATCATAAAGCTATCGAAGAAGCGGTGAGGTTTGAGACGCAAAAACCGAAGATGATTATCTGTGATACAATAAAGGGTAAAGGAGTGGGGTTTATGGAGGATGAACTCATTTGGCACTATTATGTTGTAAGTGACGATGTGAAGTCTAGAGCTCTAGCCCACATTGAGGGAGAAAATGATGAGAAATAGTGTTGCAAACGAGATAAAAAAAGTAGCCTCAGAAGACACCTCCCTCTTTGTAATTGCAGGAGATGCAGGACTTGGTGTTTGGGATGATTTTAATACAAGTAAACAGTTTATAAATCCCGGAGTCAATGAACAGCTTGATATAGGTTTTGGAGCAGGGATGGCTTTAATGGATCACAGAGTCATCTATTATAATATTGCTCCTTTCGTCATCATGCGACCTTATGAATTTGTAAGAAATGACATATGTTATCAAGAGTTACCTATGATACTCATAGGAACTGGTAGCGGGATAACTTATGCACCTGCTGGCATGACACACTATGTAGTTGAAGATATTTCTCTTGCTGCAACGATGCCAAATCTTGATATATTTTCACCTGCCGATCCTATAGAAGCAGTTGCTTGTTTTGATTATGCTTATAAGAGTGCTAAACCGAGCTATATCCGTATAGCAAAAAACGGTGAAGAGATTATTCACAAAGCAGAGACAGATATAACAAAACCTATCTTTTTGCATAAAAGCGACTCAAAACATATTTTGATACTACACGGTTCTATAGCGGATGAGGTTGCAAAAATATTAGCAATTGTCGATTTAAACATTGTAAGTGTTCCGATGCTTACTTGTGATTTTGATTGGGAAGAATTTTTGAGTGATTTTGATAAAGTGTTTACACTTGAAGAGCATTTTGTAAACGGTGGATTTGGAAGTATGCTCAGAGATAAGTGTGATAAAAAGATATATAAATTTGGTTTAAAAAATGAGTATATCCACAAAATAGGTAATCGGGATTATTTGAGAAACTATTATAAAATTGATGGAGAGAGTGTAGGTAAAAAGATGGTGGATATTATTAATGGGTAAACTTTTAAATATAGTTACAAAACTTCATACTGCTACCAAGCGGGACTATGTCGCAAGAATGGTTGATGAGAAAATCGAGTGTATGGTAAAAGCTAACGAGTATGGATACGATTACTGGGACGGCAACAGAAGATACGGTTACGGCGGATATAAGTATGATGGTCGTCACAAAGCGGTTGCCCTTGATTTGATAGAGGAATATAAGCTTAAAGACGGGTGTAAAATCTTAGATGTTGGATGCGGAAAAGCTTTTTTACTGTATGAGTTACAGCTCTTACTTCCAAATGCTACTATCGTTGGTTTTGATATTTCGCAGTATGCTTTAGAAAATGCAAAAGAGGAGATACAAGAGAGTTTATTTCAGCACAGAGCACAAGATACTTATCCCTTTGAAGATGACACATTTGACTTGGTTATCTCTTTTACAACTCTACATAATCTTAAGATATATGACTTGAAAAAGGCAGTACAAGAGATTCAAAGAGTCGCAAAAGAGAAGTTTATCATGGTTGAGGCTTATAGAGATGAACGAGAGCTTTTTAACTTGGAGTGTTGGGCACTTACATGTGAGAGTTTTTTTAGACCAGATGAGTGGATATGGATGTATGAAGAGTGGGGATATGATGGCGATTATGAGTTTATATATTTTGAGTAGGAAAAACGATGGCAAATAAATATTCAAATCTAAAAATTTTTCACTACCAAGAAAAACTCGATACTCTCTCAAGAGAGGTCGAGGAGATAAAAGCACCGATTCATATCCGCATCAAACCTACTAATGCGTGTAATCATAACTGCTGGTATTGTGCTTATAAAGTGGACTATCTGCAACTCGGTCAAGATATGGTTGAGCGAGACTATATTCCTCAAGAGAAGATGATGGAAATTCTTGAAGATTGTCATGAAATGGGTGTGAAAGCTATCACTTTTAGTGGAGGAGGCGAACCTTTTACTTACAAATACTTCAATGAAACAATCAAAAAACTTATAGAGTATGGCATCTCTTTTGCAAGCCTTACAAATGGCAGTAGGCTTCAAGGTGAAATTGCCGAACTTTTTGCACATCATGCAACATGGTTGAGAATCTCTATGGATGGCTGGGATGATGAGAGTTATGCAAAAGCAAGAGATGTCAAAGTCGGAGAGTTTAGTAAAATCATACAAAATATGAAAAACTTTTCAGTACTTGGGGGGAGTTGTGCTTTAGGCGTGAGTTTTATAGTTGATAAGAAAAACTATACACATACTTATGAGTTTGTAAAGCTTATCAAAGAGAGTGGAGCGAGCAGTATTAAAATATCTCCTGCTGTTGTGAGTAACCATGCAAAAGAGAATGATGCGTATCATAAACCGCTTTTTGATGTCATGCAAGAGCAGATAAAAAGAGCCAAAGAAGATTTTGAAGATAGTGATTTTGAGATATATGACTCATATCATCTTTTTGATGAAGAGATTGATAAAGAGTATGAGTGGTGTCCATTTATGCAAATATTGCCTGTTATTGGTGCTGATTTAAATATTTATCCCTGTCAGGATAAAGCATATAATTTAGACAATGGTTTAGTAGGAACTATCAAAGATAAGAGTTTTAAAGATTTTTGGTTCGATAATAAGAGTAAATTTTTTAAAATTAATCCAAGTTGCGATTGTCAAAATAGATGTGTTGCAGATGAAAAAAATAAGATGATTTTAGATTATTTACATGTAGATAAACAACATTTGGGGTTTGTGTAGATGCAATATATTATAAGCGGTATGAATGGATACATAGGTTCTAAGCTAAAAAATAAACTTACTAGCTGTGTTCAATACAACAAAAATATTAAACCTGACAAAAAAAGTATATTTATACATCTTGCTTCAAAGTCAACTGCAGAATATAAAGATATCATAGAATCAAATATTAATTATTTAATAGAGATTATTGATTTTTGTGAAAAAAATAGCATTAAGAAATTGATTTTTTTTTCTGCTATTAGTATTTATAATAGACAAGATATATATAGCACCTCAAAACTTTTAGGCGAACAAATATTAAAAGAATCTAACTTAAAAGTTTTAGTATTAAGACTGCCTATGGTTTTAACTCAAGAGAGTAAGAATGGTATTTTAAATAGAATTGTTAACAAACTTAAAACAAATGACGATGTAACCCTATTTAATGCAGGTAAAAAATTCAACAACTTTGTAGGTGTAACTGATATTTATAACTTTATAAGCACTTATAAATTCAAAAAGAAGTTTGAGGTAGTTGATCTGGCAACAGATAAATCTATGACTTTATTTGAAATAGCTGATTTTATGAAAAATTATTTATCTTCAAAATCAAAAATAGTGGCTAAAAAAAGCGATGATTCACTGTTTAGTATTGACTTAGAAAAGGTCATAAATGAATACTATTACAAGCCACTCAAAACTAAAAAGACATTAAAGCAATGGCTAAAACAAAGGTATAAACATGGATAGAAGTATTGATATAAAAACTTTAGAAGATGAACCTTTTATAAATCTTCAAGACGGCAATGACCTTAAAGACTGGAATAAAAATGATGAAATAGTATATAACCAGCAGCTAAGACAAAAAGCAAAGATGGAGTTTTATCAAAATGCGTTTGACTTTTTATATGCACACTCAATAAAAGGAGATTATCTTGAATTCGGTTCTCATAAAGTGAGAACTTTCAGAATGGTCTTAACAGAGGCACGAAAAAAAAACTTTACTGATATGAATTTTTATTCATTCGATAGCTTTGCTGGCTCTCCAGACCTTGGTCATTTAAACCAAGAGCACAATGCCGTGTATAAAGCAGGCGAACTCTCTACAAGCGAAGAACTTTTTATGAACATAATTAAAGAGCATTCTTTGTTTATCGACAAAGTAAAAACTATCAAAGGTTTTTATGAAACCTCTTTAAACGAAGAGTGTAAAAAAGATTTTAAAAACAATGAAAGCAAGATATCATTAGTTACTTTAGACTGCAGTTTTTACGATTCATTTGTAAGTGCATTTAATTTTATAGAAGACTTTTTGCAAGAGGGCACGATAATATATATAGATGATTATAGAGTGACATACAAAGGAAATCCTAATAAGGGAGTTCCTAAAGCTTTTAGTGAATTTGCCAAAAATTCAAAATATAAATTTGAACCGTTCTTGGATATTGGCTGGTTTGGAAAATCATTTATAGCTTATAAATAGGAACAACTTTGAAAGAATCAATAAGAAAAATTTTATATCCTTTACCGAAAGACCAAAAAAAACAGGGCTTTGAACCAAACTGGTACATTAAATTCTTAATGCTAAACGGCTCAAATCGTTTTAGCAATGAATTTATACAGATGTTAAATCCTCAAATAGAAATACCGATAAATGCAAACTGTTCTACTTTTTTTCGAACAGGACACGGTCGGCTTTTGTGGAGAGCAAAATCATTTTTAACTGAAGAGCCGATGACAATTGAATGGATTGATACATTCAATCAGGATGATATTTTTTTCGATGTAGGAGCAAATGTAGGTAACTATTCTATTTATGCATCAAAAAAGGGCATAAAAAGTTTTGCATGTGAACCTGAAATATTAAACCTGTCATTATTATTTGAAAATATATTTTTAAATAATATAGAGCATTTATGCACGCCTGTTCCATTAGCATTGCATGATAAAACAATGGTTGAAAAATTTTACCTTAAAGATGTTTCAAAAGGAGATGCCCTGCATTCCATCGGCAGAAAGTCTTATTTGCTGGAGAATCCTGATGCATCGACAAAAACAATAAATACATTGACGATTACACTTGATGAACTGGTTGAAAACTATAACTTACCGTATCCGACAAAACTTAAAATAGATATTGATCATAATGAGTTAAATGTAATAAACGGTGCAGAAAAAACATTGAAATTTGTAAAAGAGATTTGTATCGAACTTGATTTAGACTTTGATGAGCATAGAAAAGCAAAAGAGTTACTCGAAGAAAAGAGTTTTGAAGTAATCAACAAAGAGTATGGACCAATAAATTACAATACAAACATAGCAAACTACATTTTTAGAAAGAATGAAATATGAAAAAAGCATTAATTATTGGTGGAGGTTTTGCAGGCTGTACGGCTGCGTACATGCTAAAAGAAAAAGGTTTTAACGTAACTGTCATTGAAGGCAGCAGTCAGCTTGGAGGCGGTTGCAGAACTTTTTTTCATGGAGGACATCCATATACTTTTGGACCGCATCACCTGTTGATTAACGAAGACGAAATGTTTGTGTGGGAGTACTTTGAAAAGTTTGTAAATTTAAGAGAACTTCAACATCACACACTTACTTATGTAGAGCAAGATAGAGAATTTTACACTTATCCAATTCATATAGATGAAGTAAAAACTATGCCTGACTATGAAAAAATTAAAAATGAATTAGATAATAAAAGAGATATATCAAAGGCTACAAATTTTGAAGAGTACTGGTCAGCATCTATAGGAGATACTTTATATGATAAATTTGTGCATAACTATTCAGAAAAGATGTGGCAGGTTAAAAATAATAAAGAGCTTGATGAATTTGCATTTTCACCAAAGGGTAAAACACTTCAAAGTGGAAGTAAACAATGTTTTGTAGGTCAAAAGAAGATAGCTTATCCAATAGAGCTTGATGGATACAACAGTTATTTTGAGAAGTGCGTAGAGGGATGTGAGGTAATTTATAATAAAAAAGTAGAGACTTTTGATTTGGATAACAAAAGAGTGAAAATAGATGATGATTGGTTAAGTGGAGACATTATAATCAATACAGCTTCACTCGATGGGGTATTTGAGTATTGTTATGGTGAGCTTAGATATATCGGTAGAGATTTTCAAAAGATAATTTTACCTATTGAAAATGTATTTCCTGATCCATATCACTTTGTACACTATGCAGGCGAAGACCCGCATACAAGAATAGTAGAATATAAAAAAATGACAGGATATAAATCTCCTCATACTTTAATAGGGATAGAGACACCATCATTTAAAAATAAACTCTATCCTTATCCAGTAAAAAGTGAGATAGATAAAGCTACAAAATATAAAGAGTTGTTTCCACAAGACTGCTATAGTTTAGGCAGAATGGGAACATATCACTATGATAATATGGATATAATAGTCAAAGAATGTATGAAGTTAATGGAGCAAATATAAAATGTTACTGAGTGATGATGCGTTTGATTTAAAGTATGGAGATATTTATAAAGCAAAGTTAGAAGAAGCAAACTTTTTTGTAAATAATCCTAAGAAGTTAAAAGAAAAGATTTTATCTGAACAAAAACAGACTGATAAAGAGATATTAACAACTCCTAGTGTAGATAAGTTTTCATATGACATGACTTATTATAAAGGTTTTGTTAAGAATCCATATCGTTTAAAAAATTATATTATTTCTAAAGAGGAAGAGTTTGCTGTTACGAGAAATTACTTACCAACTATTATGGATTTAGAACCAAATAGCACTTGTAATTTTAGATGCACAATGTGTCAAGTCTCAAACTGGGAGAATGGAAAAAGAGCCAACGATATGTCCTTTGAAGATTTTAAAGATTTTATAGATACCAATAATCATTTCACAGAAATCAAACTTCATGGGATGGGAGAGCCTCTTTTGCATAAACGATATTTTGATATGGTAGAATATTTATCATCTCAGCATATTTGGACAAGAACATCTATTAATGGTTCATTACTACATATAAAAGATAATTATAAAAAACTAATAGATGCCGGTATCGGAGAAGTTCAATGTTCCTTTGACGGAGCTACTAAAGAGGTTTATGAGGGTATTAGAAGAAATTCAAAGTTTGAACAAGTTGTAAAGAATTTCACTGCTTTGAACAAATATGCAAATACAAAAGAGAGACCTTATACAAGGATGTGGGCTTTGATTCAAAAATCAAATCGACACCAAATCTTTAAATTTGTTGAGTTGGCTCGAGAGATGGAATTTAAAAGACTGAGTTTTTCTATATCTTTAAATGATTGGGGTAGAGAAGAATGGAATCAAAACAATAAAGCTCAAGAAGCAGAAAAGTTTACAGATGATGAGCATAAAAAACTAATTGAATTATCAAAAAAATATGATATAGATATAACATTATGGGAACAAGGAAGCAGTTATTCAACTACTTCAAAAGAAAAACTATGTTCTTGGGTATTTAGCAGACCTTATATAAGTTCAGATATGAAAGTAGTTCCATGCTGCATGATTGCAGACCCTGCTGTTGTAACTATTGGTAATGCTAAAGAGTTTAAAAAAGTATGGAACTCTAAAGAATATCAAGATTTTAGGCAACTTCATCTTAGCGGAGATATACCAAAGTGCTGCATAGAGTGCTATAAAGAGTAATCAATGGAAAATATACTCACAAGAAAAGCCGTTGCCCAAGACAAAAAAATTGTATGGGAGTGGTGGAACGACCAGTTAACAAGAAAAATGATGAAACTTAACGAGTATGTTCCATGGGAAAATCATACAAAATGGTTTGACAATACAATCAATTCTGATACAAGGGTCTTACTGGTCTCAATTGTAGAGGATAAAAAAATCGGTGTTGTCAGGTTTGATTTGAAAAGTAAAGATATCTATGAAGTGAGTATAAATCTAAACCCTGATTTTAGAGGGCAAGGATATGGGAGTAAAATACTGCAATCATCTTTAAAGTTTTTTTTAGAAACAAATACAGAAACCAAAAAGTTTTTTGCAATGTTTAAAAAAATAAATATCTCATCAAAAAAAACATTTTTAAAAAATGGTTTTGTCATAATAAAAAGTCCAGATAAAAGTTCAATAGGTTTAGAGAGATTTGATGCTGAGACGGAAGAATATTGTGAATTGTTAAATAATAAGGACAAGGAGTACTAAATGGTAAAAATGCCTTCTAGATTTTCTTATGGAGAAAATGAGATTCAAGCAATAAGCGAAGTAATAGAATATTACAAAAGCAAAAATGAAGACCCGGGCTACCAGGGATATTTTGAAGAAAAATTTTGTCATGAGTTTTCTGAGTTTATGGGTGGCGGATATACGGATGCGGTTGCAACGGGAACAGCTTCTTTGTTCGTAGCTCTTCAAGCTCTTCAACTTCCAAAAGGAAGTAATATTCTAATTTCTCCTGTAACGGACAGCGGTCCACTAAATTGTATAATCTTATTAGGATTAAATCCCATAGTTATAGATTCGGCTCAAAACAGTTACAACATCAGTTTAGAGCAGTTCAAAAAAAGAATCACTAAAAACTCTTCGGCCTTACTACTTGTTCATACAGGCGGGGAACCGGTTACCGATACAAAAGAAATAGTCGATGAAGCGCATAAAAACAACATAAAAGTAATAGAAGACTGCTCTCAAGCAACAGGTGCATTGATTGGTTCGCAAAAGGTCGGCTCATTCGGTGACATTGCTGCTTTTTCTACCATGTATCGTAAAAACTTAATAGCAGGTTCTAGTGGTGGTTTGGTTTTTACGAAAGATAAAGAGTTATATCATCTTGCTCTTGCTTACGCAGACAGAGGTAAACAAGTATGGAGAAATGACCTTAACCAAAATGACCCCAGCAATTCCCTCTTTCCTGCTTTGAATCTAAATACGGATGAAATCTCTTGTGCAATCGGAAGTGCATCTTTAAAAAGGTTACAAGATACCATCGACAAGCGTTTGGCATTTTTAGAGTATTTTATACCTCTATTAAAATCAAAATCAAAATTTTGTACACCATATAATTTTACTAAAAACTTTTCACCGTTTTTCTTTCCTATTTTCGTTGACGCAGAAAATTTATCTTGCACAAAAATAGAATTTGCACAAGCTCTCTCAAAAGAAGGAATAGGCAATAATGCACATTATGGATGTGTTATAAGTGAGTGGGAATGGGCAAAAAAATATTATAAAGATTCTTTTAAAGCTGCTAATGCAGTTTATGTAAGGGACAACTCATTTAATTTGTTTTTAAATGAAAAATATACCATAGAGGATGCAGACATAATTATTGATGTAATTTGCAGTTTAGAAAATGAATTTAAAAAATAAAACAATAGCTTTTATTCCTCCTAACGGTGAAGTAATAAAACAAGATTTTGCACTTTATCGGATTATTAGCTATTTCGAGAGTAAAGGAGTTAAAACTTTTTTGCTAATTGTAAATAATGGGAATCAAAATGATTTGCTACATTACAATACATCGATAATTCATTTAAAAGATAAAAATGAGATTTTTACGCATCTTAAAAACAATAAATATGATTTGATATTTTCACGAAGCTGGATGCATAGATATAGCTTTGGAGCAAAAATTGCAAAAGAATTCGATAATGTAGTAAGCCATATCAAGGATTGGCATGATTTTCCAAAAGACGAGTATGCATATATCTACAAAAGCCCTGCTGATTTTGATGGTATTTTAGAAATATTCAAATATTCAAAACTAGTTTTATCACACTACTCGGATGAATACTTGAAGTTTTTATATAAAAAATACAATATTGATAAAACTCAAAATTATCTTTTTTCCCCAGACTATACGATAAAAAACAACTTTTATACAACTAAAAATAAAAGTTATAGTTTAGATACTGCAAAAATTATTTTAGCTGGGGGAGGTGCGCATAGTTCGTTACCTGGAAAAATTGCTCCTATGAAAAGCCTGTTGTTTACTATGACTCAATTGGCAGATCAAAAAATATATGTTGATCAAGTCGTATTAAAAAAACACTTTGAAAAAATACAAAACAATACTGTGCTATATGAAGACTTACTTTATGAAGATAAATTTAATCCGTTTTTCTCTCTAAAATTGGGAAGTGAACTTGACTCTTCATTAGGAGAAAAATATCATTTTGGAATCTTTGCCGATTCAAATTATCAAGCAAACAATCTTTTTGAAAGAGCAGAATCTTACGGAGTTACGAGTAAGTTTGCATTTTATATGGAATGCGGATTACCAGTTCTTGTAAACAAAAGATTTAAAACTCTTTCAAAGATTGTTGAGACGAACAAGATTGGGATAACTTTTGTGGATGATGATTTAAAAGATTTCAAGAAACTTCTTGATATTTCACAAACAAAATATAATAAATTAATAAAAAATGTATATAAGTTCAGAGAAAAATTTACCTATAACAGTGAAACAATGAAACCAATTTTCGAGATGCTTTCATGAAAGATATAATTGTTATCCTTCCTTCTTTACATATAGAAGAAGTTGATTTAAAAAGTTCTTTTAATGCAATATTTAGGGAGTTTGGGGAATTGAGTAATTTTATAGTTTTGACTTATGATGATACTTCACATTCATACTATAAAAAGCAGCTGGATTTTTTAGATATATCTGTAGTTCCCTTTTTCAAAAAAGGTGCTTTTTTAAGTAAAGAGTTATTGTTTAAAGTATATAACAAAGCATTTAAGATGGATGATTACAGAGTTGTTATACTTAGAGATATGGATAATAATATATCTATTCCTTATAAAGATGATGTTGATATTAATATCTACATGTGGTCTGCATTGAATAACAGAATTAGAAGTATCAAGGATGAAGTTAGTATAGAAGAAGATGTAGAGATAGAGAGTAATATCTTTTCAAAGATAGCAAAGCACCATAGAAGTCAATATGTTTTAACACCATATGGATATACACTCAGACATAGTGGATATGGGTATATAAATGAATTTGGATTTCGTGTTCCTAAAGATTATCAAAAGCTCAAAAATAGAAGGAAGAATCATAAATTAATATGTTTTTTTGGAAATAGTAGTTGTTTCAGCATGCGTGTAAGGGACAAGGAACTATTCACTAACTTACTTGAAAAAAAACTCAATAATTATTATTACGACAATAATATAAATCAGCAAGTAACTGTTCTAAATTTTGGGATGATGGGACACTTAGTTTTAAATGAGATATATACTTACATAGCATTTGCCCAAGAACTAAACCCAGATATGGTATTTGCACATCATCTTATCAATGATTTAGCATCAGGTATGACAAATGACAACCTTTTACTAAAAAAGTTTCATTTTAGTTACTCATATTTCTTTGAAGAATGGTCATTGAAGTTACATAAAAATGATATTATTTTACGTGATAAAATACCGACACGAAACAAAATTAATTCATCACAAGATATTATTAATAGTTATTATGCAAGAGATAATCAGTTTAAAGATTTGATTAAAAACAATGGAAGTCGTTATGTCTCCATAATTCAACCTGTTTCTTTTAGCAAAAAAGAGTTGAGTGAACGAGAAAAAAAAGTATAGCATTTTATATAGATAATATGATAACAGATGAAGAAGCATTTATAATAAGTATGTATAAAGAGTTAATTAATATGCTAAAAGAAAAAGATGAATATGACGATGTTATGGACTTGCACACTGCTTTTGGTGCATATGATGCTAATGATAGTTTGTTTGTTGATTGGATACATACAAATGCCCATGGTGATAGGGTAATATGTGATTTGATATTTGATTACATGATGGATAAAGATTTAATTAACACGATTTGAAGGATAAAGATGAACGATAAATACGCAATAGACAGCCACAAACTAAGTTACCATCCAGATAGAGTTGCACAGTGGCTTGCAGCTGGCGATGATATAGAAAAACTTAAAAAAATTTACCCTATCTATGTAGAAATTTCTCCTGTTGGAGCATGTAATCACAGATGTACTTTTTGTGCGGTTGATTATATTGGGTATCAAAATATTCGCTGGGATGCTAAACTTTTAAAGGTAAGACTTTCTGAAATGGCAAAGTTAGGTGTT
>Ga0114934_10002108_pt1 | contig 12804 bp, 9 predicted proteins | sample 4SBtaG_2_FD_99695 | JGI IMG/M metagenome (GOLD analysis project Ga0114934, IMG submission 99695) | Deep subsurface microbial communities from Kolumbo volcano to uncover new lineages of life (NeLLi) - 4SBTROV10_white metaG | ecosystem: Environmental > Aquatic > Marine > Volcanic ... | reverse complement strand
TGCAATTCGGGAAACCCCGATTTAGAAATACCCAAATTTGGGCTATGATAATAGCACAGATTTGTAGTATTTCTTAATTCCCGCAAAAAGCGGGACAGGCAGTCAGAAAAATTTGTGAATTTTCGGGTTAAACAAGCTAATCTTAAAAAAAATCTAAACTAATAATCAACACAAAAAAAGCCAACTCATAGAGTTAGCTTTTGACCTGTCAAATAAAGAAGTAATTTTCTAATCAAGGACTACATTTTTATCTAATATTTTTCTCGCTTCATTTAAAATAGTTTCATCCTCTAATAAAACAATACCGCCATCCGGTCCTTGTTCAAGATGAATACCAGTAGATTCACCTTTATCAAAATTTGTACCTCCAAAATAGTTTCTAACAGTCTCCACATCTAAATTAAGGGTTTTAGCAATTTTCCTCATACTTCCATCAGGAAGGCTATCTTTTATTCGTCTTAATTCATTAAAAGTAATAGTCATAATTTTATTTTTTTTGAGATAAAAAAAGGGTAACCCCATCAACGGATTACCCTTCAATATGATTGTTAATAAAATATCATCAAATTATTTTACAATGGATTTAAAAGTGTCGTCATTGAAATACTTGAAAAATTCCATATCCGTTTTAGCTAACTTATTCAACGAAGCATCTTTTTCCAATGCTGAACGCAAATTGTTATACATAATTTCGGTATCGGCTTTTCTGGCACCATCCACAGCTTTCAGATAAAACATCATAGCATCATCTTTATTCGGTGCACAATCAATAGCTTTGATTGAACCATCATAATCCTGATTTAATAATTTAGCGAGAGCGGCATCGAAAGAACAGTTGTTTCCGAAATAAGTCACTGCCGAGTTATAGTCACCTTGTTTTACTTTCAAGACACCTAAATTGTAATTAACCTCATCACCGGCACCAGATGCAGCCACAAAATGCTCTTCTGCCTTATCTAACTTACCCTTAAGTAAACACACTGCACCAAAATTATTTTCAACAATGATATTATTTTCATCTAACTGTTTAGCTTTGTCAAATAATTCTTTTGCCTTGTCAGTATTGCCTAACAATAAATTCATTGCACCTGCATTATTAGGACCTCTCCAATCATTAGGATAAATTTCCATAAATTTATTGTAGACATTCAATTTTTGGTTATTGTCTTTAGACAATGTAGCAGCATACAATAATTCTTCAGGTTTCAAACTATCAGGTTTTGTATTGAAAATATTAGTAATCTCTTCATCAGAGTATCCAATATTGTTAACATTAACCGTTAAAACAGAACGACGCAATTGCGGTAAAATCTGATCAGCAATTTCCAGATAAACTTTTGCCATGTTTTTAATTTCCTTCTCGCGTTGTTCACCGTCAGAATACATTGAAAGTACTCTCAATACTAAATCTTTATCCTCAATATTAGAGTTCTGCATCAACTTTTGGAAACCTTCCCAATCCTCAGCTGTTTCAGTCACCTTGTAAGTTTCTTTTTTACTTAAAACTGTATCTTTTTTGAATTGTTTGGTAAGATATTTTTCTGTAACAGAGCCACGATCTGTTGAAAGTTTAGCATTTAAATCTGTGGGTCCGTCAGGAGAAGCATAGGCTGATATATTAACACCTTGTAGTTCTTTTCTTTTATTTTCTTGCACTGAAGCTAAATAATCCATCAATGCTTTTACTTCATCTTTATTCAATTCTCTCTTTTGTAATTTTGCCTGTTGAATTTTAAACAATAAATCAGCATTTTTACTTTCTGATGTAATTCTTTGAAATTTATCTTTTCCAATAATTGGTTTCGGATTAATCATTAGTAAAGAAGGCGTTGCAATGACACCATCCGCAATAACAACAGGGTCAAAGTCCAATGGTTTTTCAGGTTTTACATATCCTTGTATCCTTAATTCAACTTTGGAAAGACGCATTGCCTCTTCATAAGGAATTTTATCTGAATACGAAAAACTGCCACCTTCAGTATAACTTATTACGGTGTTATTATCTTGTACTTTTTCACCTTGTACTTTTACTTCCTTATAGGCTTTTTCACCACCTTCAAAAGTTAATACAGGCGTTGCTGTTAAAGTTACTTTCTTGTTAAAATATTTTGGTGGATAGTTCCCTGAAATTGAAATTGCTACACTATCAGCATGCATTTCCAAAGGATTAGGGGTAACTGAATATTTTACCAAGCCGGCATTTTTTTTCATTTTTTTCAATCCGCCACAACTGCTCATGAAGATAACTGCCAAGGCTAAAAACGATAAGTTAATTAAGCTTACTCTTCTCATAATCAAAGAATTATTATTTAAAATTATTTTATTTACTCGGACAAAGTTATAAATGTTTTTATTAAAAAAAATTTTTATTTCATTTTTTTAGCTTTTTTCTCATTTTTTAATTTGTTTATGTTAAGTAATTAATTCCAAGATTAAATACTTTATGAAAAATACAATCATAGAATAGTTCCAAATTTTCTTTTTTTAAAACATCAATATTTGTAATATCAATAATCAAAACCGGAAAATCTTTGACCGTTTTAAAAAAATCAAAATATGCTTCGTCAATTTTTCTCAAATAGTCAGCATCAATTTCTTGCTCGTATTTTCTTCCTCTTTTTTTTATATTACTTAATAATTTATCAATCGGTTGTTTCAAGTATATATACAAATCCGGTAGCGGCAATTTTGTATTAATAATTTGATAAATTTTCTTATATAAGTTATACTCGCTATCATCCAGTGTTTTAGTAGAAAATATTAATGATTTATTGAAGTAAAAATCAGCTACTGTAAACTGCTTAAAAAGTGTTAATTGCTGAAAGTCATGCAATTGCTGGTAACGCTCAATTAAAAAATTTATTTCTACTAAAAAAGCATACTTATCCGGCTCCTTATAAAATTTTGACAAAAATGGATTATTCTGAAATTGCTCCAACAAAAGATTGCCATCATATTTTTCAGCTAAAGCTGTGGACAGGGTTGTTTTTCCTGCACCAATATTTCCTTCTATAACTACAAACGGATAACGATTATTTTTCACTTAACTTATCTTCCACCTTTAAATTTGTAATTCCAACATTATAAAAAGCAAATGCAAACATATCTGCTGTTTCTTCAAGGTATTTTTCCAAAGATTTACCTGCGCCATGTCCAGCCATTGTTTCTATACGGATTAAAACGGGATGCTGTCCTTTATACTTTTCTTGTAGCGTAGCAATATATTTAAATGAATGTGCAGGGACAACCCTGTCATCATGGTCGGCAGTCGTTACCAAAACAGCCGGATAATCGACATTTTCTTTTATATTGTGTAGGGGTGAATATTTATAAAGGTTTTGAAACTGCGTAGAATCATCACTGGAACCATAGTCAGTAACCCAATTCCATCCGATAGTAAATTTCTGATAGCGTAACATATCCATTACGCCTACTGATGGAATAGCCACCGCAAACAAATCAGGGCGTTGGTTGGTAACGGCACCGACTAATAGTCCGCCATTGGACCCACCATGAATAACAATTTTCTTAGGATTGGTATATTTTTCTTTTATCAAATATTCAGCAGCAGCAATAAAATCATCAAACACATTTTGTTTATTTAGTTTCATCCCTGCTTCATGCCATTTTTTACCATATTCGCCGCCACCACGCAAATTGGGCATGGCAAACACAAATCCATTCTCGAGCAATACCAAACGCGATGCACTGAAACGAGGTGTTAAGCTAATATTAAAACCACCGTATCCGTATAAAAATACCGGATTATTACCGTCCAGTTTTATCCCTTTTTTGGAAACAATGAACATAGGAATTTTGGTCCCGTCCTTACTGGGATAAAAAACTTGTTTCGTTTCGTAATCGTCAAAATTGAAATTTATTTCCGGCTCAAAAACTTTTTTCAATGTATTGTCTTTGAATGAATAACGATAAACTACCGAAGGATAAGTAAACGAGTTAAAAGAAAAATAACCATAATCTTTATCTATTTCGCCACTAAAACCACTAACAGACCCTAAAGCAGGCAATGGTATATCATTAACTTTTTGTCCATTCAAATCATAAACAGATAGATTATTATGGGCATCTATCATATAAGAAACGACTAATGCTCTATTTGCTATTGTTACTGACTCCAACACATTATCCGTATTTGGCAATATATCTGTCCACACAGGATTTTGCATATCAGATAAGTCAATTTTTGCCAGCTTATAGTTTTCAGCCTCTTTATTAGTTCTTACAAAAAGAAAATTTCCTACATTGCCAATAACACTGTTGTCATAATCAAAATTATCAGTAAGCGGCATAATAGGAGAATCTACTGACAAATCCTTAATATAAATTTTATTGCCCATTGACCCTTCGTTTTCCTCGTACACAATTAAATATCGCTCATCATCAGTCACTTGTCCGTAAAACATTCGTAAAGGCAATTCCTTATTTTGCATCACGATGATATCCTGCGACTGTGGTGTCCCCAACCGATGGTAATACAATTTATGAAATTCATTTTTTTCAGTTAATGCTTTCCCCTTCTCGGGCGGCGTATAACCACTATAATAAAAACCATCTCCATGCCATGAAATGCCCGTAAACTTAGCCCACTGAATATGGTCATCAAGCATTTTTCCTGAAGTAATATTTTTTACAAAAATTTCACGCCAATCAGAGCCCCCCTTAGAAATAGAATAGGCAAGATATTTGCCATTTTTTGAAATAGCGATTCCACCAAGGGCTGTTGTTCCATCAGTTGAAAGTTTATTCGGATCCAACAATACTTTTTCAGGTTGATTATTTATTTTTACATACAAAACACTTTGATTTTGCAACCCTGAATTTTTATAATAGAACAATAAACTATCTTTCATAAATGGCGTTGATTGTTTCTTGTAATTAGCCAATTGATTTAATCTTGACTCTATTTTCTTCCGGTAAGGAATTTGTGCCAAATATTTTTGTGTTATTTTATTTTCAGCATTTATCCATTCTTTAAGTTCTGGTGAATTTTCATCTTCCATCCAGCGATATGGATCCGGTACTTTTGTACCAAAATAATTATCAACGGTATCAACTTTTTTAGCCTGAGGATAATTTATTTTCATTTGATTTTCAGAATTGTTACAAGCAGTAAATAATAAAGCAATGGCAGTAATTACAAAAAATAATTGTTTCATTTTTTTAGTTTTTAATTATTGTTTTCTACAAAAATACTTCTTTTGTAAAATTAATAACAATTTTTTTGTATAATTTGCGTTTTGTTAATTTAATCTGATAATTAATGCGAAAGTTTTTTTTACTACTCGTTTTCACTCTCATTGTATTTACAAAGTTTTCCTTTTCTCAAGTAGCTGTGGGACAATGGCAAGACCATCTTCCATATAATTATGCCATTGATTTAGCTGAAGTTGGCAATAAAATTTATGTTGCTACACCCTACGCACTAATGATATTCAATAAAAGTGACAATAGCATTCAAAAACTATCAAAAGTAAATGGTCTCTCTGACATAGGCACCAGTTGTTTAGGATACTCAAAAGATGCTAATACTCTTGTAGTTGGGTACTCAAACGGTAATCTGGACTTAATTGAAGACAATGAAATATATAACTTAGCTGACATCAAACGAAAACAATTATATGGCTCAAAATCAATAAATAATGTTTTTATTTTAAATATTTATGCCTATCTGGCAACAGGATTTGGCATTGTGAAAATAAATCTTGAACGAAAAGAAATTAGTGACACCTACTTTATAGGACCCAATGCTTCTTATATCAAGGTTAATGATATTACTTTCGATGGCACTTACTTATATGCCGCTACTGAGAATGGCATTTACAAAGCTAATGCCAATAGTAATCTTGCCGACTATAGTAACTGGGAACAACTTAATTATCTACCCTCCTACAACCAAGACTACACCCAGATTACTTATTACAACAATTATCTTTATGCCGTTTTAGCAAATGGGAATAATGACAATAATTGGTTTATAAAAATTCAAAACAATGCTTACACATTAATTGATACTGCGAGATTTAAAGACATTAGGAATATTTCAATCTCAAACAACAAACTAATTGTTTCTCATGACACCCTAATTTCAATTTTTGATGATAATACTTTATCACAAGAATTTTCATGGATTACTATCACCAGTCCGGTATGGAAATGGCATCTTTTGCATAGTTACAACGCATTTTTTGATTCTCAAAATCATTTATGGGTTGCAGACAAGGAATATGGCTTGCTTAATATCATTTCAGAATCTCAAACCGGATCTTATTTTCCAAATGGACCATCAAGTAGCTCAGTATATGACATTTCTGCAGGAGGTGGTGATATTTGGGTTGCCAGGGGAGGATTAAATATTTCAGGTGCCAATTTATGGAATCCGGCAGAAGTATTTGCATATTATGACTATTCATGGCATTCTCTTAACGGCTCAAACCAATCGCAAATGGCAGGACAACATGACATTGTAACGGTATGTGTCAATCCCCAGGAACAGAGTTTTAGTTATGCCGGTTCATGGAACGATGGATTGTTTGAATTTAAAAATCATAAGTGCAGCGCACATTATGATGAATCAAACAGTAGCCTTCTTCCTTTTGTAAACAATGATATAAAAATTTCTGATATGGCATTTGATTCCCAACAAAACTTATGGATTTTAAACCCGGGCGTCAATAATCCGGTATCGGTAAAGAAAAATGATGGCACTTGGAAAAATTTTAATTACAGCTATATTAGCAATGACTTAAGAGAAATACTGGTTACTTCCTCTAATAAAAAATGGGTTGTCTTAGGCAACGGACAAGGGTTAATGATATTTGATAACGGTAGTGATATTGACAATGAATCTGATGACAAAATTAAGCATATCAACATTACAGATGAAGGCGGTGCTATCATTACTAATGACATTCATTCTATTGCTGAAGATTTGGATGGTGTAATTTGGATTGGTACCAGCGAAGGTGTAATGACCTACTACGAACCCGATCAAGTTTTTGATGATCCTAATTTTCATGCCGACCGTGTATTACTTGATCTTGGTGACGGCACGGCTCAATATCTTTTGAAATACGAAACAGTAACAGCAATTGCCATTGATGGTGCTAATAGAAAATGGTTTGGCACTGCTAATTCCGGTGTCTTTTTGCTGTCAGACGATTGCTCTAAGCAAATTCTACACTTTACAGAAGACAACAGCCCTTTGTTTTCAAATAAAATATTAAACATTGCTATTGACGAAACTACCGGTGAAGTATTTTTTGCAACGGATAAAGGTTTAATCTCTTATCGCAATGATGCAACAGATGGCCTCACAACATTTAACCAACCCTACGCTTTTCCAAATCCTGTTACGGAATCCTACAAAGGTCTAATCTCTCTAATAGGCCTTGTAAGAAATGCCCATGTTAAAATTTCAGATATTGCCGGCAACTTAGTTTACGAAACCATTGCCAATGGTGGTATGGCAACATGGAACGGAAAAGATTTTCAAGGCAACAGAGTACATACAGGCATCTACCTAGCTTTTTGCAGCAATGATGATGGTTCTGAAACCAAAGTCATCAAAATCTTAATAATAAAATAAAAGCAATATTAAAACAGGTACCACTAACCCACCCAAAAACAACCAAACACCATATCTTTTAAACCCGCGTTTACCTTTAAGCACAATCAAGCCGGTAATTGAAATAATAATAAGAGATACTGCAAAAATATCTGAAAATATTGTCCACCAAATATTCGGATTATAATGCAAATAATTCATTTCTGCCAGTAACGGACGGCGTGTCAATTTTTCTAATTTCCCGATACCCGTGTTTAAATCTACATTGATTGAGCCATTTTTGATAAAAATTTTTAATTGCCCCTCACGAGGAAAATAATACTTTTTGAAATCACCGGATAGACCATTCTTTTCTAATTCTTTTTTAATAAGACTCTCTGTAATTAAATGATAATCATTAGGCAACTCAAGTTTTATTTTACGCAACTCAACACTATAATTCGGATTCCAATCTCTCAAATGATTAATTGCTAATCCGGATATGGCATAAATTAAAATAACGCCTGTAAAAAAATAGCCAAGATCACGATGTAAAATATTGTTTAACTTTCTCCACCTCATACTCTAAACAAAAAAAGCACTGCCGTAAAGCAGTGCTTAAACATTTTAAAGACCTTCTATTTTTCCTCTTTTTTCGCTCCTTGATCTGCTCCCCGTTGAACAGAAAACTGTCCACTAATATTATATTGCGTCATTGTAGTATCTCCATAAATCACACCTGTTCCTGTAAAAGTACCTTCAATAATACCACCTACACTACCGTATTTTGTAACTTCAAGTGTACCTGAATTCATCTCAATTTGATTCGTATCTATATATAATGAAACCATTGCAGTATCACCGGATCTAGTTTGTTGTGTATAACCCGACCCTTGAATATTAAATGTTCCTGTTGAGTTACCATCAAAATATATATACATATCTTTTGAAGCTCCATAACATTCAACAGATGTTTGTTGTGAAGGAGTCATGTAATAAGCATCTTGATAAGGAAAATCATTGAAAAATTCTCCCGTTCCATAAATTCCCCCTGATATATTTAAAGTAGTTGGACCAAGTTGTACAACACAAATTTGCAAGTCTTGCGTTCCTCCGGTAGTTCCATCAAGCACGGGATACGCCGTTTGTGATGAACCATTGGCATAAGCCACTAATGTACCGGAAGTTACATTCAAAGGTACTTGGAAAGTAAAGCTACCATATTGTGCAAATGTTTGAATCGTTCTATCCGAACCTGATTGCGAATCATAAAATGTAAATTTAACAAAAGCAGGAATATTATTGCCAACACAATTAACAACATTGCCTGTAAGCGTTTGCATTGCCGACACCATTAGATTGACCGTATCAATTTGACCATCATTTAAAGGGCCTGAAATAACAGGTGCCACGCCTTGACCAAAATAATCAACGGGTAAAACACTAACAGGAATAGAAAGATTATCAGGAACTTCTAAATGATAATGTCCATTGTAATTAGTCACAGCATAATATTGCCCTATTGTTACCTTAAGACCGGGCACCGGTTGTCCATAAGTGTCTATCACCCTACCAAGAATTGTTGCTGAACCGGTATGTGGAACTGCCGTTTGCCAATAGCTGAAATGTCTTACCTGACACTCATAATTATTCCCTTGTTTTGAACCATGTCCTTCGCTATTGGAATAAGATTTATTAAAATTATTACTCCAAACAAAAATATCATTTGGTGCTGAAGCACTGAGTAAGCCGGGAATAGCCATTGAAATAGCAGGAAAAGAAGGTGAAGTTGGATCTAATTTCAACACGCCTCCTTGATCATCAGTAATTTCCATATAAAGCGACCCATAAGTTGACAAATGCCTTTTTGCATGGGTACTGTCACGACCAATTTGTGTTCCACATTCCAGTGTACTAAAATTTGTTGCTGAAGGATCCACATAATAGCCAATAGCAATAACATTACCTGTATAGGGCGTTCCATTTTCATCGGTATATTTCAAATCATTAGGAAAAGTTACAGTCGTATTCAATGTCCCGGACCAAATAGAGAGAACACCTCCGGTATTGGCTTGAAATTGTGTGGTTGTAGCAGCATTTTTATTAACTAACCCAACTCGCAATTGAATATTAGATTCACTTCCTGTTTCTCCACTTCTTACATTTCTAAAATAACCATCCTTGCTAAATTTCACTAAAAAACTATCCTTAGGAACTGTAATATTTGGCAAAAGAAAAGCACCTGATTGATCGGTTACGGTCATATTACCATTTACATTCACATTAACATCCACTAATGGTGTTTCATTTTCATCAACAACAATACCTGATACGGTTTTAGTAACATAATTAGGATTTGCAGGGGTATCATTTTTCTTAGGGTCTTTATTACACCCAAAAGCGATAATGAATATCGCAAACAATAATACAAGACTTGATTTTCTCATAAGATATATTTTTTGACAAAAATAAAACTTTTTTAATTATCAACAAATAATTCTAAAATATCCTTTATATTTTTGTTAAAAAAAAATTGAAAAAATGAAAACATTTCACTTAAATCTAATTTTATTTCTACTACTCACCTCATCTATATCTCTATCGTCCCAAGAAATTCATTCTATAGGTAAAGCCCTTAGAGGACTTGCTGATACTGTTGGTTTTGCACACTATCAATGGCAAATGGATACTATTTTCTCAAGAATTAACCGTCAATATTTTGACACGATAAAAGCCATCGAAAAAGAAAATAAAATAAATAAAAAAACGACCTTTAAGGTTTTAGTATCGCCACACGATGACTACACTTATGCCGGCTATATGTACCCTCTTGGTAATAATCATGTCAAAGCGAAAACCATCTTTTTGTTTGGTGTGGGACACAAAGCCCGTTATTTTAATTTAGACAACCGTATTATTTTTGACAGTTTCAAATATTGGCGTGGGGTATATGGAAAAATTCCCGTATCAAAATATCGCGAAACTATTATGGCATCACTACCGGAAAATGAATACACCGTAAGTGACACCATGCATGCTGTTGAACACTCTATTGAAGCCATTCTTCCCTTTTTACAAAAAAATAATCCCGACATTGAAATTGTCCCCATCATTGTTCCCTACATGACATGGAAAATGATGAAACAAATCAGCCAATCGCTATCTAAAAGTATTTTTTCGTTAGCCGATTCATTGAAATGGGAATGGGGCAAAGACTATGCTATCGTTATCAGCACCGATGCAGTTCATTATGGAGATAAGAACTGGGGTGGTGAAAACCTTGCCCCTTATGGAGCAGATAGCACAGGATATAATAAAGCAATTGCTCATGAACACGAAATTATTAACGACTGTTTCAAAGGCACGCTCACAGAACAAAAACTGTTAAAATTTAATTTACTAACCGTAGCACCCGATAACTACAAAAAATACAGGTGGACTTGGTGTGGAAGATATTCTGTTCCTTTTGGGTTACTCACAGCTGTATATCTAAATAATCTCTATGGGAACAAACCATTAAAAAATAAACTCGCTCATTACTGTAATAGCATTGACCACCCACACTTAAAAGTAGATGACATTGGTATAGGACAAACAGCCCCTGCTAATATCCATCATTGGGTAGGATATGCTGTTTTAGGATATTAACCCGCATTAATCACGAGTTGATATATTACGAGACAAAATCAAATTTCTTTTCCAAAGAATGAGAAAAGTATTATTTTTGCAACTTATTTTTAAACTATGGGATTAAAATGCGGGATAGTAGGATTACCCAATGTGGGCAAATCTACGCTTTTCAACAGCATGAGCAATGCGAAAGCACAAGCAGCAAATTTTCCGTTTTGCACTATAGAACCTAATGTAGGTATGATAACAGTACCTGATAAAAGATTGGAAAAACTCGCAAAGTTGGTCAATCCGGCACAGGTCGTTCCGGCCACAATAGAAATTGTTGATATTGCCGGTTTGGTAAAGGGTGCCAGTCGTGGCGAAGGACTCGGCAATAAATTTTTGGGCAACATCAATGAAACCGATGCCATATTGCATGTCATTCGTTGTTTCGACAACGAAAACATAACCCATGTTGATGGGAGTATAGACCCCGTCCGTGACAAAGAAATTATAGAAATGGAACTCCAGATGAAAGATCTGGAAACAGTAAGTAATCGATTACAAAAACTACAAAAACAAGCCACTGCCGGTAAAAATAAGGAAGCAGCCAAAGCAGTAGAATTACTAAATAGATATAAAACCATTTTAGAACAAGGAAAATCTGCCAGGACACTGGAACTCAAAGACGACGATGAGCAAAAATTAGCAAAACAATTTCAATTACTTACCAACAAACCCGTGATGTATGTGTGTAATGTTGACGCTGCATCGGTAAAATCCGGGAACGCTTATACTCATGCTTTTGCAGAGGCTATCAAAGACGAAAATGCAGAAATCATTATTATTGATGCTGCTACGGAAGCTGACATTTCAGAGTTTGAAGATTACGATGAAAAAATGCTTTTCCTTGAAGAAATGGGGTTAGAAGAACCTGCTCTCAACCGGCTAATAAATAGAACCTATTCGCTCTTAGGATTAGAAACCTATTTTACCGCCGGTCCAAAAGAAGTAAAAGCATGGACTTATACCAAAGGGACCAAAGCCCCTCAAGCAGCAGGGATTATTCACACCGATTTCGAAAAAGGATTTATCCGTGCCGAAGTCATTAAATATGACGACTTTGTAACGCTAGGGTCTGAAAATGCTTGCCGTGAACAAGGCAAAATACATATCGAAGGGAAAGATTATGTTGTTCAAGATGGCGACATTATGCACTTTCGATTTAATGTATGAACCGAGTACAAAAAACAGGATAGTTGTATGTTAAAAAATATCCATTTATATTTCTACATATCTTACAATTTTATATCTTTACCGCAAAATTTAAATAGACTCACTTATGGACTTTAATCTTACCGAAGAACAAACATTCATTCGACAATCTGTTCGCGACTTTGCCGAACGGGAAATAAAACCAATAGCCAAAGATTTAGACGAAAAAGCAGAATTCTCAGTTGACTTAACAGCCAAAATGGGTGAACTTGGACTTTTTGGCATGTACTTACCTACAGAATATGGCGGTGGCGGAATGGACACCTTATCTTATATCATTGCAGTAGAAGAATTAGCCCGTATCGACAGCTCTCAAGCCGCAACACTTGCTGCTCACAATTCGTTAGGTATTG
>Ga0114934_10002107_pt1 | contig 12806 bp, 5 predicted proteins | sample 4SBtaG_2_FD_99695 | JGI IMG/M metagenome (GOLD analysis project Ga0114934, IMG submission 99695) | Deep subsurface microbial communities from Kolumbo volcano to uncover new lineages of life (NeLLi) - 4SBTROV10_white metaG | ecosystem: Environmental > Aquatic > Marine > Volcanic ... | reverse complement strand
CGAGTTATTTCCCGGTATTTATATGGTTATTTTTAAGGATAGTTATGGGGAAAGCGTTCAGCGGCTGAAAGTAGTTAAGGAGTAAGTGACGCTTATTTAGTTTTATAGAAAAGAAGGCTATTTCTTAAAAAATAATTTTTAACCAGACAGAGTTTAGACTAAACTCACGCATCGGTCGAAAGAGTCCTTTCTGATTTTGTATCGGTGATTTTCCCATCATATTTGCAAGGTTTTCATCTAAAGTACGACTTTTTTTGCAATTTTTCAGTAGAAAAACTACCGATTTTTCAAAAATTAACGTTGATTATTAACAATTTATACGCTTTTTAAGGAGCGACTAATTATTCCAAGTTTTATCCTATCAACCCACCACGGACCTGGAATAAAATCTCCTAATTGTAAGAACTCAAAACCTAATGAAAGATAAAAGGATTGAATTTTTAAATAAATCTTTTCTACAAACTCTCTATCATTAAGATCAATAAATATAAAGCCATCATTTACTAAACTTATTTTTTATAAAACGGATCAATATCAACCTGCACAAATGGCTCATAATGATTATTTCTTAGCAAAGCCCGTAACGGTTTTTGATTTGGCAACATCTCTAAAACCGCTTTTTTTAGATTCCTATCAGTTACACCAAAGTTATCAGCCATATATTTGGCATCTTCACCCTCGAGTTGTAGGGCTATTTTCGTGCCCATATTTTCAAAGACAATGGTTGCAAAATCACGAATACTTTGTGAAGCCAGAATAAAACCAACACCATATTTACGCGCTTCTCTGATCAAGTCTGTCAATGTCTGATCGTAAGACAGTTTATGGGCCTCATCAATAACCACATAAAGTTTAATTTGTTTGCTTGGTCCTTCGGCGAGCATACCATTATAAACGGATTGCAGGATAAATCGAGCAACAGATTTCATTATTTCCGGTGTGGGCAAGGCAGAAAGATTGACGATGGAATTTTGATTCAACATTTCATCTATAGAAAAACTGCTGGCACCCGATACAAAAATATTGTTTTCAAATAATGGCTCAATTCTGTATTTAAGATTTTTAACATTCATACCTTCGTTTTGCTCCATAAACTCGAGAACTTCCCAAATATCCTGAAAAGCAGGTGGTTCATTATTCCAGGTTCCACGATCATTAATCGAAAAACCCTTTTCATAATAGGCCCTTTTAATAGCGTCTTTTAAAACTGGATGCTGAATATCCCCAAGCCCGAAAATCTGCTTTAATATTCCTGAAACCTGGTAGACATTATTCATGAAAGATGACTTATTACCTTTGCGGTCAAAAGATACTTCCAAGGGATTAATATCCATCCCTAAAGAAGGATCAAATTCATTAGAATTGGTAACCTTCTCAAATGTTTCGCCTCTTGAATTTGTAAGGTCAGGTGAAATATATTCGCCCTGAAAATCAAGGATAAGGAATGGAATTTCTTGTTTGTTTAATTCATTTAGAACGGCTCCGGTAGTTTGCGATTTTCCAGCACCAGATTTGCCAACGATCAATAAATGCTGATTGGTCAATTTTTTGGGGTCTGTCTTTACCGGATTGAACCAAACATTTTTACCATTATCCACATTTTTGCCAAGTAAAATATTTGGTTTGATTTGAACTATAGGCGTTTCTTCCGTTTTCTGTTTAGGTTTTACCTGTTCCGCAACTTTTTCTGGTTCTTTTTCAATTTTTTCTACTTCATCAATTACTGTTTCATTTTCTGACTCTTCATCTTCTTTAGGTTCAGTAATTTTAGTTACGGACTCTGATCCCTCACTTTCAGAAGGCAATTCCTCTTCCTCCTCAATCTCGGTCTCCCTAATTTCAAGCAGTTCTGCGATATCCTCATGGCCGAGTTCATAAATGGTATTTCCCTTATAATCGGAAACTGGCTTTGTGATGCCATTCCAATGGATGATATAGCCAGTTTTATCAAATTCGACCTGAAAATTGCCTTGACTGATTTTGTTGATTAACTCATTTAAATTTGAAGCTTCAGAGCAAAAACCATTTCGAATGGCACGTTCCAAATAGAAACCAATTAAAGTGGAGAGAGATTTATTGGCCAATTGCAAATCGATCTTTGGGTTTTCATCTGATGAAATAAATTTTGTTCTAAATGCTTTCTCGGAATTTTCATTTTTTAAATATATTTCTTCTTTAAGCCCAAGGCTTTCTGATATATGGCCCTCTCCAGATCGGAACTTTACCTCGATAAAGTTCAGATTGAGTTTATCATCTTTTGATGATACAAGAATTAAATCACTCCGTTTAACTGTCACCTCATCTTCAAGAGAGCGCCTTTTGTTTTCCGCAAAAATATCCACATGAGTATCAACAGGAATTAAAACCGCATCTTGAAGAGCACCGTCACGTTCCAGGGCAAGGCGTGTAATGGCTAAGCCAATTATTTCACGCACATTGTTGGGATTATTAATCAGTTTTAAAGCAAGTTTGCCGGAAATAGATTTAATAATATCAAGAATCTTGACCGCCCTGAAAGAAGATGTGGGGATATGAATTTTCTGCAATCCATCTTCGATTAGTTTTTCAATTTCATTTACCCAACCTGTTGACACAATGAGCCGGTGTCCAACTCCATCCATAAATTCTGGGGTGTAATCAATCAAATAACTCTTCAGATATGGATTAGCGCCTGAAGGATTATCAAAGTATTCGATACCAAAATTGCGGTCGATGGTGAAGACCCAATCCGACATTTCGTGGATTTTAGATAGGATGTATTTATCTTGCTTTGACAATTCTAATTGAATCGTTGGCAGGTGCCCAGTTGACTTACCCCAATCAAATGCTGCACAACTATAACCCAAAATATTTTGGCCTGTTAGATAGATCAATTTGGCAATTTGTTCACCTTCCTCAATCTCACTTGTTTGTGACGGGATCACTTTCCTAGACCAGGTTACCGCTTGATCCATAATATTAAATTCGCTACGATATTCAGCCAATAAGCAATGCAGGAAATAACTGCCAGGCAGATTTCCTTTGGGTCGCGATACTGTTTTAGTGTTGAAATGATCGATGATAACCGTAATATTGGCTTCTTTAAATTGCACTTCTTCCCATTTATCCGATTCAACTTTAACTTTAGAAAAAAACAATTTGGGGAACAGGGGATTATGACTGGGTTCGAGTAATTCTTCATCAACCTCGGGACGTGTTTCAGAAGAATCACTCTCATTCATCAGATTATCAAAGGCATTGCCCATCAATTCATAGCCCAGACTACCATAAAAGGTGATATCATAACGAAGGTGTTTGTATTCTTCAATTTTTTGTAATTCCCGGATGGTATTTAAAAACAGCAGTCCATCACCGGGATTGATTACGTTTATCTTCAAGGTTTTTATGTAGGGGTGATGGCGCAAATAACGCCACAGCCTATCGGCAATTTGTTTTGGGGTCACTGATGAAATATTCCCCAAATCATCTCTATAACCCAGTGCTCTGGAAAGCATTGCTACCACCTTTCGAATATCTTCGGTCGTGCTTTTGGGGAATATGCTCCAGTAAAGGTCAAGCACATCCGTATTCACAAAAAAACTATCTTTCTCGAATGACAAAGCATTGGGCAAGTTCAAGGGAAGGATTTTCTCAATACCTTCAATATCTATGGCTTTTCTGACTTCTTTCTCATCCATCCCGATCATCTGCTCGCTCCAATTGAAAAGCAAGGTTTGATATTGAAGGAGCCATAATATCTTTAGGGGATGGGTAGGCATCAGCAGCAGCATTTCTTCTTGCTCATCATCGGAACCCATTTGGATATGAACCGTATCGAGCCGGTTTATTAAATGTGTGTTTTCAAGTAAATTATTAACTTCGGCATCACTGGCGGATTGAAGGGTATCGTTGATTTTTTGAGTGAGATGCAGGTATGCTTGTGCGTATGCTAAAATCAGACTTTTATATTCTCTCAAATCCAGAATTTCAATAACGGCTGCATCATCAAAGGAAGTGATGGTGTGGAATAATTCCCGCCTGGTTTCAAGGAACTGAATAAAGTCATCTTTAAACACTTCCAATTTTATTTTCTCAGGTTTGAAATCGCCTTCTTCAATGAAACCGCGATTTAAAATATTCACATCCCAAACACCACAAGAATAGGGGTCTTGCAGAGTTTTCAATTCCAAATCGTATAAAAGATCATTCAATGCAATCTGATAGGTTTCCCTGGGACTTGTTTTGATACGATAGAGCAATTTGCGCCCAGTTTCCCAGTTCTTACTGACAATCTCCACTTCTCTGCGGTATTTATAAGCGGTTTGAAGAGTTGCTTCGGCAATGTTGCGGATTTTGTTATATCTCTTTGATTCTGTGCCAATAGTATCGGATTCCTCACCACGTAAATAAAACGGTTCGCTGGTGTCCTCGGCAATTTTGGCTTTGTTTTGATCCAGGGCAATGACGCGGATATGCACCAGCCATTCTTCGCCCTCTTCCAAATCAACATCTTTAAATGGGAACAATGCCTGTTCACTGGTTCCTTTGGCGTTTTTACGATGCAACTCGGTGCTGGTATCGCTTTCCTCATCCCGTTCTAAAATTAAGATAAAACGGGAAACCACAGCGGCTTTTCTTGGGCTGGTTTTCCATTTGACCCGCATTTTTGTGTTGGTAGTGGCTACCAGATTATCGCCTTCCAACTGCAGTTTTGTATAGGCCAAAGGATTTCCATCCTTGTCGCGGAACGGTTCGATATAGATTTCCACCTGTTCACCGGCCAGGTCTTTGAACTTCCATTTGTCAAAACTGATTTTCTTCAGCCACTCTTCTTCTTCCAAAATGGTAGTAGTCCACACACTGACATTCAGCGGATTTCTGTACAGAAAGAAATCGATTAGATGACTTTTGATTTGGTTGTGGTTGGGATCAAGCCCCTTGTTCACCAACGCATCGATGGCTAAAAATACGGTTTGATCCGGATTACTCAACTGATCTACCGATTCACGATTGCGCAACAAACGGGCCTGCACATCTTCCTGGTTGAGATTCAAATCGGGAATTAAATTAACATAGTGCAGATAGCCGCCAACGGTTTCATAGGTGCATTCATCTTTTTTCAAAGCCAGCAAATAGCGAATCTGGTTTTCGATACTCTGTTTGCTTACGGCAGACGATTCGAAAACCGGTTTTAATATGGCTTGTTCTTCCGGGGTGAAGGATTCAATTAGTTCTTTTTTGTGGCGGGCAAAAACACCGGCCAAATCATAAGCCTCAAAGGTATGAATATCGTAACTGTCTTCGGCCGCGCCTGTAAAGCCCTGGGGGATGAATACCACCAGCACACCAAAATCAAGCCGGTTACGTAACTCGATCAAGCGGCCGCTTTCAATTTCGTATTCTCCCTGAGCCGTATCGGAGAGCACATAGGCTTCCACCTGTTTGGCCTGCAGGTCGGGGTCGCCATTCAATTGAACACAAGTGCGTTTCATTACCAGAGTGGGCAAGTAATCGACCCGCATACAATGGTTGCGTTGTTTGTTGAGCAATTTGCCTTTCAGGTCTTTATATACCGCCTTGGCTATTTCTTCGTAATACATTTCATTTGTGATGGTAACCATAGTTCTACTCTATTTGCCGGTTAATGCTTGGGTTAAAATTTCCTGTGCTTCATCCTCCAAACGGATGGCTACTGCCCGCAAATCGTAAGCCTGGCGAACAAGGTCTCCGATTTTTTTAATTTTCTCTTCTTCAGGAATTGGAATCAGTATTTCTTCAATTTGTTCTGGTGTTATGTGATCGATGACAGCTCCGTGTTTGTGTCTCACTATTTGATGATAACCATAATCGTTACTTAAAAAAGCATACAGGTAACCAGAATCAATTTTCCCCTTTGAAACAATTCTTATCAAATCGTGCGTCGCTACCCAATCTTCATAGTTATTCCAGATATAACAAGTTCTACCGATTGTGCCAGAGCATGTAAGAAGTGTCCATTCTTTTTCTAAACGATAATCATCCAAGTTACTTGTTTCTGATTCTGATAAATAAGATATATCATTAGGCCTGATTTTAATTATATCTTTTCCTGCAAGGTAAGGGATTCCATGCTTTTCGTTAACAAAAGTTCTTTTAAAGCGATTAAGGTAAAATACTTTATTGGATACATTAAATAAATTATCAAAGTCAGTTGCAAACTTCTTAATATTCCTCACCACCAACTCTGCCATCGGATTGTAAAAATACGCATCCAGACGGTAGTCAGTGGTGAACTCTTCGGTGCTGACCAGTTGCAATTCGGTTTCTTTGTCCGGGTCAAGGGTTTCCGTTTGCACCTCATCCAATGGGGGAAGATTGTTGTATGCGATAACGAGTTGGCGGGCTTGGGTTAATAACAAATATGAATTTTCCCTTGAAGTTAGTGCTTTTTCTATTTTCTGATTAATTTCTTCAATAGCCTTTTCTTCAATTACAGGAACTTTTAAAGACTCCAGTTGAAATCCTCTAACACGTTTAATGATAGCACCATATGCAAGGTTAGCAATTTCATTTGCTCCATAAGAACTTGTTAAATAGGTAAAAATAAAACCTAAATTATTTTCTTTTAGAACAATACGTAAAATATCACTTGTGCCCGCCACATCATCTAAATAATCAGGTGCAACTATAACGTTTCCAACCGACCCCGCTGCGCTAAACAATATTTGTCCTCTTCTAATAATATATTGTTCAATTTCAGTAGTTAATTCTTTTGAGATGTATCTTTCATTAATTGGTGGTTCAATTTCAGTCATTTCTGAAGCTGATATGTAGGGTACACCATATTCTTTTTTACAATATATTCTAGTAAACAATTTCGGTTCAATGATACTTTCACAAAGTTTTTTTAATGTAGTAAAGCTTATCTCATTTTTTAATATTATAGTATTATCTTCTACAAAACAGCCAGGGTCAAGTCTATGATCTTTTGAACATACTTTGCTAGTAGGAACTTGTATACAAATTTCATTTTCGAATAAATCTAGAATATCATTCATCTTTCAATTCTTCTTTATGTTTTAAATATTCAGCCGCCACCTTTGGTAATTCATCATCCACGATTCTGCCTGTGGTTTCTACCGTGGGCAGAAAATCCAGAATGGTAGATTCGGTAAAGGTTTTATAGAGTGAGCGGTTTAAAATTTCCCGGCCCCGTTCATCCTTTTTGTAATTAATATTGCCTCTGCGGTCTTTGCCCACTTTTTTCACATTAGCCATAAATATCTTGTAGGGCTTCATTTCACCGCTCATGCTCTCCATCAGTTTTTCCTGCTCGCTTTTCCTGCGGAGAATCAACACACTGGTCTGAGTGCCGGTGCGGGGCAAAAAGGTTTCTACCGGCAAATCTACGCTAGCCAGCACCCGGCAATTTTGCAAAATCCAATAGCGCACATAGGCATAACCGGGGTTGCTCAAAATACTATCCGGCAGCACAATGCCCAATTGTCCAGTCCCCGGTTTCAGAAAACTCACACAGCGCTCCACAAACAACACCTCCGGCTCCATGGCATTTTTAAGGTTGGCCTCCATCTGCCATTTACCATCAGAAGTTTTGCGCCAGGCATGGGCCAAATCGTATTGTTCCAAAATTTCAGCGCTGTCGATTTTTATCTTGGCACCAAAGGGGGGATTGGCCATCACATAATCCATAGAACCCAGTTGGATTTTGTCCTGCGCTTCTTTGGGCCATTGGTTCACCGGTTTCAATGAATTAACGGCAAATAGCCCGCCCCGGCCATCGTTGTTCATTATCATGTTCATTTGCGCGGCTTTTACCAGATTACTGTTAAAGTCGGTGCCAAAAATGTTTTTCCCCGCTTCATGGATTTCCTCAAACAATGACTTTTCTTCCGCTTCCGTGGGTTTATTGGGGTAGGCCCAGGTTGCTTTATGCTTTTGCCGTAATTTTTCACTGATATAATTAAATGCAATAACAATAAAGCCGCCCGTACCACAAGCCGGATCGTAGATGCGGGCGCCCGGTTCAGGATCCAGCATTTTCACCGTCATTTTCACCACATTGCGCGGGGTAAAAAACTCGCCCTTGGTGCCTTCCAGTGTAGGTCCGACAATGGTTTCGTATGCCACGCCTTTTACATCCACCGAAGAATGGATAAAATCATATTTTTCTAATTGTGAGACGATGTAAGAAACAGTTTCTGGATTAAATAAAATGCCAGGTGCCTGGTCATTAAACAATCTGGCATATACATGTCGCTGCTTAACCTGTCTAAACAACTTTTCAATCCGGTCTTTTACCTCTTTTTGCCCTTCGGGATCATTACGTTCTTCGGCATTGCGGATGGCAAATTTGGGGCGGCCGTTTTGGGTCTCGTCTTCGATTTTAGTAAATAGAATTTTAAGAAATTCCCAAAAGATTTGCTCCTTACTGCCGCCTTGATTGGCATGAATGTAGTCATGGCAGCGTTTAAAAGCATAAAGCAGGTTATTGCCGGTGGCAACTCTCAAACTACGCCTGTCGGTGGTGTAAATGGAAGAAGCGTCTTCGCCTTTGCGGGGGAAGTCGTTTACCGGCAAAACATCGGTTTCAAATTTTTCTTTTTTCTTTTGGAAATAAAGCGTCTCCACTCCATTGGTCCAGCAACCGAATTCAGCACTTTTTACATCCACCAGCCATTGTTCCAATTCATAGGTGCCGTTTTTCTTGGCGGCCGGTTCTGTTTTGGGGTTTACGACTAAAATAATAATGTAGGGTTCTTCAGTACCTGGTTTCATAACCGCCAGCGGTACTTTTTTGGTTCGCTGCTTGCTGCCGTCCCAGACCTTTATTTTGATGTCAACCCGAATATCTCCTTTGTTATAATTGTATTCTTCGGTCAGCGTGCGTTCAAAATTTTGGCGAACTTTTTCCTGTTCACTCTCCTTGACCCATTGTCCGGTAATATAATCTGAAATCTTTCCTTCAGGGATCACCGTCTGGGCTTCGTAATGAATTCCTGGTACTTTAACTTTATTGGTATCTACGCTCATATATCCTTCTATTATTAAACAGTTTCCATTTTCGGTTCAATTTTAAATCGTGGTTTAATCACTTGTGAGTTGGAAGCATCTGATAGGTCGGTATAAAACCCCAATTGACGCAATCGGCTTTTAAGCGCCTCGTAATTATTGTTAAGCGCTTTAGCAATTTCAGGGCTATCTGAGCCATACGGCCATTCGTTGATATAAATTCCGTATCGGTTCTTTAGCCATTCAACAAAAGACATGATGGTAATAGGCTGTGTCTTGAATCCATGTTTGTCCGCGCCCACAACCGCCAGTTGCACAAGCACTTCCAGCAATAAATTGCCCAAAACATATTTTCGTTTCTTGCCCCGTCCGCCTTGCAGGAATCCGTCTTCACGATTCATATTACACAAACCAGACATTAATTTTTTATGCCTTGTAATCAAATTCTTCCAATTAGATTTGTCATTGCAAAGAATCTCAACATATTTATCGAGTGGTGAAATATTCAGTTTTAATATATCCTGAATATCCTCATCATCCTGTAAATCTTCATCATTAACGATGTCTGCCAGTTTGTAATTATAGAAGCCATCCAGTTGGGCATTTTTTGTTAACTCAATTAACTGTTCTACCTTTGGATTTTGAATGCCCTGGGTTTTTGCAAACTCACCTAATTTGACCAATTTGTAATGCGCTTTAAAATAACGATACATATCATTATAATTCTTTTCAAGACTCAGTTTGGATAAACGGTCACAAGTGGCATCTTGCGCCAAGGTTAGGTCAACAAAAAGTTTTGGTTGAAAATCACAACCACCAAGCCGATCAAAATCTTTCTCAGCTCGGATAGTTTTACAATGTTCACACTTTAATTTTTGCCGTTCAACCAAAGAGTATATTTGGTTGAATGTTTTCATTGCAAATAGAGCAGTATGGAAATTCAATATTATGGTCAAGTAACTAAAAAGTTCTCTTCTGGGTATGGAATCTTTATAAACCAAAAGTTTGAGCGTATCAAACAGTATTTGATTCTTATGTGCTTCGCAAATAAATTGGTAATCTTGTACTTGGCTGCTTCGTGTAGATGGCCTATCAACCTTAAAACCTTCTAACAAACGCAATAAAAACTGGGTTTCAATATCTAAACCATCAAAATTCGCCTCATCAACCACCAGGTCATATTCGCCAAAACGTTTTGTTCCTTCCAGCAAAAAAGCCATCAAGAAATCTTTATCACTGGCAACAGCCGTTCCCTTAAAAACATTATAAAGAAAAACACTGACATCCCTGTCCTGGCTTCTGACTCTGGGATCTAAAAGTTTAATTGTGCTCAAATGCAAGGGTTTTAAGTTTGAAATCCTGGCCTTACCTTTTCTACCTTTACCCTCAATAACAGTAGTGGCATAATCCGTTGAAATCCAGTTTTTCATCAAGCGTTCTCTAACTGGATCATCAATCCCCTCAAAACGTTCCGAATTTCCCTTAATGATTTCGACCAGGTTTTCCGGGTAGAGCGTATCTTTATTTGTTTTGGCAATTACCTTACCCTTGGTATGCAGCAGCACCAGCAATCTCACAATTGCTTGTTCAAAATTTACATTATTCGCATCAATCGGCATTGCAGGGAAAAATCGAAATGCCTTTTGTTTTCTGACGAGTGCCATTGTACTTATCTAAATTTTAGTTAATACTAATTTACCATTTTGGTTAATACTAATTTACCGTTTGCGGATTTTTCAAAGGAATACAAATTAGCATCGTCCTCGGTTAAAATTACTTTGGTGGAACGTTTTGCCAGTATCCTGCGTTTGAACATTTCCAAATTCAAAAAGAAGGTTTGAATTTCAATGGATGTGGGCACATATCCTTCTTTGATTCGCATCAATATTTCAAACAAGTCAATATTAATTTCCAATGAAGCGCTTTTATCCACATGCCTCAAAATGATATGATCCGGGAAATATTCTAAATACTTTTCTTCTTCCCCGATAGTCGGAAGCACTATTTCAAAATCTACTGCTTTAAAACTGTAAAATGCTTTAGTGCGCGATTTTTTAGCGCTGCTACTTCTAATACATACATTTTCTCTCCCTACCGTTTCATTGTAAATTTTTTCTGATTTGCTAATGGCCAAGACCAAATCATTACGAATCTGATTGTCCTTGTCATCACCGGTTTTTAGAAATTCAATAAATGTCTTATAATATTTATATGGCAAGAATGAATAATGATCAATACCAAATTGCTCCTTCAACACTTCATCATCACCTTCAAAAAATAATTTTCTTTTAATGGCTTTCAGAAAAATTTCTGCATTTCTTTTTCGCCTTTCATCACTATCACTTGTTCCCATTGGTTTTTCATTGAAATATTTTTTTAAGTAATTTAAATCTTTTTTACCAGGTAAATTCCTCTTCACGAAAAGTTGTTGAATTGATTCAGAATTTGGGTCAATAAAGTAGAGTAAGTTTTCAATCTTAGGCAAAGTCATTTCAGCGACATCTATTTCACGAAGTAATTTAATCATTCTGTCAACTTCATACTCATCAAAACCATTGTTGTAATAAAATCTACTTAATAATTTCTTTTCTTCGTTGATATCTTTTTGAATTTGCTGGCAGGTAAATTTATTGAACAATAAAAATGAAAGTAAAGAGCGAATATCCCGCATCGTAATATGTTTGATCCGTTTTAAATAAAGTATCGATATAAGTTCTTTCAATCGCTCACGGATTACTGGCCCAAGCATATCATCATTAAACGAATCAATATTTTGTTTTACATAGCACTGCTCCGAAAATTCACAGTTTTCTGGTTTACAAGGCTCCCAAAATTTATTCTCATTATTTTTATCTAAAAAGGTCCGTAGCAGCTTGTCGAGAATTGAATCCGAATTATTCAATTCAACAACCGCCCGATTATTTAAATTTATGAATGCCAGGCTTTCTGGCAGTTTGTAATTCTCATATTCTAAATAGTGATGTACATGTTTTCCTAACCATGAATATTCTCTTTTTCTAAGAATAAAATCTCGCAATTTACCTTCATTTATTGCGATAATTTTTACAATATTTAATTCCGGTTCCTTATTGCCTTCAAATGGTTTAAAAAACTCTTTTAATAGAACCTCGTTAGAAATATTATCAAAATCCTGGCTTCCATCATAAAGCGTTTCGAATTGAAATCCATTAAAACTGAATTTGCAACCATTATCGGTTTTATTATGGAAACTCGCGCCACTTTTCTGTGCCGAAGATTCAATCAACTGGATAAAGGCCGTCTTTCCATCTCCAGCATTCCCAGTTAATACAACAAGTTTTTTCTTACCTTCTAAAATATCATTCAGCAGGGCAGTATCCAATTTAGTTTGGATGTAGGTTTTTTCATCCAATCCTCTTGTCAATCCAGTGCTTAAAAGGCTTTGGGAATAAATCTTCAAAAACTTATTTAAGTTATTATTTTGATTACTATTCATAGTATTACCATAAATTTATCCGGTTCTTTAATTACTTGTGCATAACGGATGGCAATATTAAAAGTTGGGCATTTTGAAACACCAATCTTTCAATTTATTATGCCGTTTTATTCATTGTTAATCTGTTCGTATTTAGCACTTTAAGCCCAATTTTTTATATTGCATGTTGTAGCACGTTTTTTTTATTCTCCACCCCAATGAACAAGTATTTCATCATTCCATTTTGATGCAAAATCAACTATATCTTTATCATTATCTAATATTTTTTCTAAGATATCCCATCTGTTTCTTGTTAATTCCGCTGCTTTTTGAGGCAGAAAATACATATAACGAGACCATCCTT
>Ga0114934_10002106_pt1 | contig 12815 bp, 11 predicted proteins | sample 4SBtaG_2_FD_99695 | JGI IMG/M metagenome (GOLD analysis project Ga0114934, IMG submission 99695) | Deep subsurface microbial communities from Kolumbo volcano to uncover new lineages of life (NeLLi) - 4SBTROV10_white metaG | ecosystem: Environmental > Aquatic > Marine > Volcanic ... | reverse complement strand
TTGTTAAATCATATAAAGAACTATTCTCGCACAATTACCTCTACGGAATCGCCCTCTTCCAACTTATTCTTCTTTTTTAGTAACTGTTCAGCCACAGATGGACGCGGATATTTTTCTTTTATTATCATACAAAGATAAAAAGCTAATGAGTGGATGCGTAAAAGCGTAGGAGGCGAAAGGTTTAAGGTTAAAAAGAATTTAGTCTGTGATTTCTTTGCATTTAAACTCATCTATGTTTATCCGCGTAAATCTGTGGCGTAAATCCGTGGCTAAATAGTTACCTTTTTTATAATAGTGAATTAAAAAGCAACAAATAATCCTTAAGTTGCTTTGTAATTAAGAAGTGAGACCTTACATATTCCCTTCCCTCATGGCCCATCTTATCTGCAATTTTTCTATTAAGTAGAAGAAATTTAGTTTTTTCTGCCGCCTCCTTTACACTCCTCACAAGAAAACCTGTCTTATCATTTACTATTTGTAAGGTAATGCCACCTACACTTCCTCCTACCACAGGCCTTCCCTTCCATAGCCCCTCAGAGACAACTAATCCAAACCCTTCCCGAACCGATTTTTGAATTATCACATTAGATGCTCTCTGGAAAGCATTTACCTCAAGATTTCCTACTCCTTTTAAATCTGATAAAACGTAAATATCCTCATCATCTCCTGCCTTGCGCAGGACCTTCTCGTAAATAATCCATCCTTCCGGGTCATCAGCAGACATTGAGCCAATCAAAGCTAATTGAAGCCCAGGGATATCCCTCTTAACCAGTCTATACATATCAATAACCCCTAAGGGATCCTTCCAAGAGTCAAACCGAGATACCTGGATAATTAAAGGCCGCCTTGAATCTACACCAAAATGAAGAATAATCTTCTCTATCTTCTTTTTGCTGAGGGGACGGTTTTTATCACTTAGTGGATCGATAGAGGGGGGGATAATAAATAGATGTTTAAAGATAGAGTTTTCTTTGGCAAATTCCTTCATGGTGAAGATAGCGGCATCGTATTCTTTAAGAAATTCTCTTAGAAAATTCCATACCTCAATATTAGGATTAGAGGTATCGATATGACAGCGCCAAATAAATTTTGTTTGTTTTGAAGCTTTAAGATAGGTAATTATACTCGCAGGCTGAGGGTCATGGATAATTACAAAGTCATATTTTCCCTTGAATAAGTTTGCATTTAGCTTATTTTGTTCAAGGTATATCTTTTTCATCTCCTCAGTGAGTGAGATGCTTGCCCCTTGAAGGGCATTATGAAATTTCTTGGTAATGTTAAAAAAGTCCTTGTTTCCCTCTATCACTCTCCATTCAACATTTAATCCTACATCTCTCATAAGAGGAACAAGACTGTGCAATATCTCTGCTACTCCTCCACCGTAAGCTGTGGAATTAATGTGTAAGATTCGGGCATTCCTTAAATTTTTAGCAAGCTCCCGGATACTGTAAATTTCCTCTTCTCCCACAATAGGTAGGTAATCATCCAATCTCTTTATTCCTGTTTTAACTTTTTTTAACAATTTTTTCTCCTGTTTGTTATACTTTGGATCAATTGAGTTTAAAAGTCAGCTTAGACCGACACCTAATTTTAAGTTATCATAGCTAATTACAATATATCCTCTAAATTAATATCAGCTACTGTATCATACCGATAATGGGCTTTACCAACTCGTTCTTCCGGGCCGATTCCTATAGCCACCATATTTGCAGCCAGAGCAGATTCAATTCCAGCCTCAGCATCTTCTACAACAGCACAGGCTTCGGGTTCTATTCCCATCTTTTTAGCAGTATACAGAAAAAGATCAGGAGCAGGTTTGGTCTTCTGTACACTATAACCATCACAGATAGCATCAAATAAATCCTCTATCCCTAAATTGTGAATTACAGTTTTAGCATTCTTACTGGCTGAAGCTACAGCTATTTTATAACCTCTTCTCTTTAACTCCTCCAGTAGTTCTTTAACTCCAGGCAAAAGGTCATCTTCCGTAATCTGATTGATTAATTCCTTATAATAATTATTCTTCCTGTCCATCATCTCCTGCATCTTATATTCTGATACTTGCCGACCATCAAGCAAAAGCTCGAGGGACCTTCTCCGGGAAACCCCCCTGAGTTTTTCATTATCTTCCCTGGTGAATGGAATTCCTTCCTCTTCGGCTAAACGTTTCCAACTCTGATAATGGTATTCGGCTGTATCGGTAATTACTCCATCTAAATCAAAGATGAAAGCCTTTAATTTGAGCTTAATTGTTAATCACCTCTTTGAACATAGATTTTATCTAAGGGTAAACCGTTAATCTTAAGCTCCTCTTTGGTAATCTCAATATTATGCTTTTCTCCACGCCAGAGTATAGCGAATTTAAGTTTTTGCCATTCTTCCGGGAGCTTGGGGGTTATCTTTAATTCCCCATTGATCACCCTTAATCCTGCAAAGCCGTTTACTACTACTTGCCAGATACCTCCCAGGGAAGCAGCATGCAGCCCGTCATCGCAGCTGTTCATATCCTCTCCCAGGTCAATCCTACTTGCCCTCTGAAAATACTTGTATGCCTTCTTTAAATCACCTATATCTGTCGCCAAAATAGCATGAATACTTGGGCTCAGGGAGGAATTATGCAGAGTCTTTGGTTCATAAAACTCCCAATTAACCCTCTTTACTTCCCTGGAGAATTGATCACCCAAAAGATACAACAGCATCACTACATCAGCCTGCTTCAAGACCTGGCTATTGTTGATCTCCTCCCAATTTAAATATTGATTGATATCCTCTACCCTACTGTGATAAACAGATAAATCAATCTCCTTTTTCTCCATAAAGCCATCGAATTGAGAGATTAAATTACTCTCACCATCAATATTTGTATATATCCTCTTGGCTTTCCGCTGCCAATCCCGCAGTTCATTATCGGTAACTTTAATCTTTTTAACCAGCTTCCTCCATATCTCAGTTTCTTCTCTCTTTAGCCACTTAGCTACCTCTACAGCTTTCTCCAGATGCCACTTTACCATATAGTTAGTGAAAGCATTGTTATCTACATGCTCACCGTACTCATCTGGACCAATCACATCATGAATTTCAAAGCGGTCTCGCTCCCGATTATACTCCACCCGACCGGCCCAGAAGCGGGCGGTCTCCAACAATATCTCCGTGCCATAATTATACATAAAATCATAATCATGAGTAGCCTGGAAATACTGCCAGATAGCATAAGCGACATCGGCGGTTATATGTTGCTCTATCTCCCCACACCAGATACGAATAGGTTTGCCGGTCTTAATATCCAGCCCTCCATACTTGGGGGTTGTCTCTTTACCAGTCAGAGCACTCTCCCACGCATACATAGCTCCACGGTAGCCGTTATCTCTGGCCTTCTTGCGCGCCCCCTCAAGGGTATAGTAACGATAAAGGAGCAAGTTCCTGGCTATCTCAGGAAAGGTATAGATAAAGAATGGAAGAATGAATATCTCGGTATCCCAGAAGACATGGCCTCTATACCCTTGCCCTGATAAGCCCTTCGCTGCCACACTGAGCTTGCTATCATGGGTTGGAGCCATCTGAAGTAGGTGAAATTGGGCGAACCTTACTGCTAACTGATCAAAATCTGGGCCCTCGATCTGAATATCCATCTGCTCCCATAACTTATGCCAGCGTCTTCTATGCTGATTAAAGAGCCTCTCATAACCCAATCTGCTGGCTTTTTTGACCGTGGCTAAAGTTTTAGCCACTACCTTCTCTTTCAAACCTTGATCTTCTTCATCCTTAAATTCAAGATCTCTGCTGGTATAGATAGCTATCAGCTTTTCCAGAATTATCTCCTCTTTTTCCTTCAACTTATACTCTGAGCTTAAAAATAACTGACGCCGCACGGCTTCAATTCTCCCTTTTGGGTAAATCTCCTCGTATAGCTTCTTAACATGGAGAAAAAACCTATGCTTAGCTGCCATGGCAAGAAATATATTTGACTGTTGAGTAGTTGCTGTAATATACAGATGGCCGTCAGGCAAAATCCTCTCATCTCCTTTGACAAGATGTTGGACACCGCTATTGCTCACCTGGCCATCGAAACCAGATTGTATCTTCACCCTTCCTGAGTAATTCAAGCTCTTAATCTTGATCTGCATTCCTGCCGTATGTAACTCATCCATGGAAACAAATCGTTTAAAGACCAATTTAGTTATCTTTCCTGCAGGACTCTGCCATTCCACCTCTCTGTCCATTTGGCCATCCTTCAAATTCAATATTCTTTTATAGGAAATAACTCTGCCCCGGTTCAAATTGAACCTTTCTCCGGCTAAGGTTATCTCTATTCCTATCCAATCGGGGATATTGACCAGCTCCGTAACCTCACCAGGGAACTCATCAAACAAGCCAGCCACATAGCAGCCCCTCGTCTCGCCTATATAATGCTCCTCTGTTGCACCTCTTAAACCCATATAGCCATTTCCAAGGGTGAATATGGTCTCAAACTTGCCCAGATGTTCGGGAGTAAAGCTGTTTTCAGCAACCACCCAATTGCAATATTTGCCTTTTCCACAATTGTATGCAATTGTCTCTTTCAAAACCCTCCCCTGCTTAGACAGTCTACCTATTACCATTTATCATCCCTTAATTGCGCTCGTAACCCCGGTTTCAACGAATTGCCTTTGGAAGGATAGGAATATTACTATCATAGGGACAGTCATAAGGATCGACGCTGCCATCATCAATTGCCAAAAGGTGTAGTAGGATGTCTTAAAGAAATTAAGTCCCATCGTCAAGGTGAACATTGATTTATCCGATGTAATGATAAGAGGCCACATAAAGTCATTCCAGGTTCCCAAGAAAGTATATATAGCAAGTGTAGCAAATGCAGGCTTTGCCATAGGGGATGCGATCTGAATGAACCTTCGGAATATACCTGCACCATCTATCTTTGCAGCTTCCTCTATTTCATTAGGTACCGACATGTAAAATTGTCTCATTAAGAATAAACCTGTTACACTGGTTAACTTGGGAAGGAACAACCCGTAGTAAGTATTCACAAGATTATATTTAACCATAAGGTTATAGACAGGGATTATCGTGATCTGCCCAGGTACCATGAGAGTGGCTAATAGAATAGAAAAGATCAATTCTCTTCCAGGAAATCTTATCTTGGCAAAGGCGTACCCTGCAAACGCATCGAGTATAAGATTACCAATAGTGACAACCCCGGCATATATCACTGTATTGATGATCCAGCGAGCGAATGGAACAACTTGAAAGACCTTTACGTAATTGTGCAATGTTGCAGGGGCACCAAATACCCTCGGAGGAATGACAAAAGGATTGATATTAGGTGGCCATCGCATGATATCAATACCAATATGTTTCCCATGAGATGTATAACTCATCGGTGCCGCTGAGACAAGCAATGCCCAGATGAATGGTCCAAGTGAAAGTACAGCATAGACTACCAGTATTATATATGCTATAGCTGCTGTAGTATGCCATCTCTTCACCATAATTCTCACCTTTAAAAGTACGTTTCTTCTCTAACAACTCGTCTTTGTACCAGAGTGGATAGGAGTATAACTGCGAAGAATGCAACTGCTATTGCCGAGGCGTACCCCATTCTACCATAACTGAAGGCATTCGTGTATATATACATAGCCGTAGTATAATTCTCTTGAGCCTTGATGAGAAAGTATATCTGATCGAAGACCTGCAGCGTCCCTATAAGTCCAAGCGTTACTACGTAGGCTATCTGTGGTTTCAATAAAGGTATGATGATTTTCCACAGTCGAGTCCATCCCTGTGCACCATCTAATTCAGATGCTTCTATAAGGCTTGCTGGTATGCCCTGAAGCCCAGCCAAAAATACAACCATGAAATATCCAGCAGTAGTCCAAATATTCATCAACATAATTGCAGGGAGCGCAGTTGAAACATTATTTAGCCAATCTATTGCTGGCATGCCAAAATAATTCAGTAGGCGGTTTATCACTCCTGGCTTGGAGTAGAGCATCATGAAGATTACGGATATAGCTGCTGAGGATGTGATACTCGGTATGAAAAAAGTGGTTTTGAAAAATTTAATGCCTCGAATCTTTTGATTCGCGGCTATGGCCAACAGAAGAGCGAGAAATGTTTGGATCGGTGTAACTACTAAAGAAAACACTATAGAATTTTTAAGAGATATCCAGGAATAAGGATCATGAACCATGTTAGTGAAATTTTTCCATCCAAGCCATGCTGGTTTATAATGAGTAAACATATAAGAATCTCTGATCATATAGGCTCTCATAAAATATGCTACTGACATAGTGCGATCGAGTTTCAAATTTACAAAATCTTCAATGAGTTTTTTAGAATTGAAATAACGTTGAACAGCATCTATTTGTTTCTGATTAAGATGCAATCCTAACTGAGTTTTAAGGAAATCCACTGAATTAAATTGTTTGGTGAGTTTTTCTCTATCTAAGTCCTTCATGTCAAGCACCAACAGATATTCTTGAAGCATATCTTGAACATTAAATGTTCCTCTGTATTCTTGCTGTCTGAGAGGATTGTAATTTGTGAAACTGTAATAAAACGATTCGAAAATCGGCCAGAGTATAAAGATAACTATAGTTATTACTATTGGAGATATAAAGGCATAACCTACTATCCCTTCCTTCAGTAACCTTCTCTTCATGAGATCACCTCGGTTCTGAAAAAAATAGGGGGACCTTATGGTCCCCCTAAAACTTTAACCTTTAGTTGTCCATTCACTGTAATGGGCAACTATATCCTTTATCGCATCTTCAAGAGATTTCTTACCGTACCATACCTTCCGGAAATTCGCATTTACATTGTCTATAGCTTTTTGTGCATATCCACTCGGTGTTGGAATAAACCACGCATGTCCATATTCAGCACCTTCAAGGAATACTTTCTTTACTGGATTTGCCATAAGGTTTTCAGACTCAACTATGGATTTCCTTGCGGGAAGAACACCCAACTTTTCTGTAAAGGTCTTCATTCCTTTAGAAACGAGGTATTTCAATGCAATGAAAGCTTCGTTTTTAACCTTAGATGTCCTTGGAATACCATAACATACCGTGTACAGCATGGTTGCCTTAGTTTTATTGCTGGGAAGCGGAGCAACTCCATAATTTACTGCTGGATAACTATCCTTCAAGAATCCAAGCATCCATGGACCAGATTCTACCATGGCTACTCTTTCCTTGCCGAATTCATCACCAAGCCAACCAGCTCCAACATCTGCAGGTGCAATAGCAACTTTATACTTGTTATGCAGTGCCATGTAAAACTCTATAGCTTCCACTGCTGCAGGCTCTCCAAGTGCTGTAGTAAGGTTTTCCTTAACGGCTTTACCCTTGTTTTGGAAGATAAAAGCCAATACCCTATTGAGTGCACCTGGATACAAACCGAGTCCATATATACCGAGTTTAGAATTCGTCAGCTTTTGAGCAGCATTGAGAAGATTGTACCATGTCCAATCGGCAGTTGGATAAGGGACGTTGTACTTATCAAAAAGAGCCTTGTTGTAGTAGAGGACCAATGTAGAGAAATCCTTTGGTATTCCGTAGAGCTTTCCGTTATACTCAAATGGTTTCAACAAATTGGGATAGAAATCTGACAAGTCAAGGTCATACTTCTTAACCAAAAAATCTAATGGATAGATCGCACCAGATGCGAAGAATTCTCTTGCCCAACTCGAGTCGAGGTAGAATATATCAGGTGCGGTTCCAGCTGAAAGTTCACTTGTGAGTTTTAGTCGATAGTCACCTGGTATAGGTTCGTATTTGATCTCGATCTGACCTTCATGTAACTTGTTGAAATCATTGACAGCAGCCTGGAGCGCAGCCGTCTCCGATGGACTCGAAGGCCATCCACCAAGTCTTACAACAGTTACAGCATACGCTGTAACACATGCTGTAGCTAACAAAACCAAAAATACGAGCGAAAAAACCAACATCTTCTTCATGTTAAATCCCTCCTTTAAAGGATATTGTCCATTTTTTCCTAAAAAGCTTCTAAAAAGAAATTAATTATTTAATTCTCTCTTTAGAAAGCTTTCTTTTCCTCAGCTAATGACCTTCTAATTTCTCACCTCCCTCTGGCCTTATTTTTAGCTTCTCCCTTGCCAAAGATGCAGCTGTAACAATTTAGTTTTCATAAAGGGCTTTGGGTATTTATGCAAAACAACCTGGCGAAACTTTTCTCCTTTTAGATAGCAGTAACCTTCTAACAGGTTTACTTGGATGACCAGCCTACCATTCCCTTAACGTAATGCTTCTGTAACAATGTGTAAACCAATATTGGTACAAGCATAAGTAATATGGCGGCTGCCGCTAAAAGCCCCCAATTGACAAAATATACTCCTCTCATCAATGGAATTCTCTGTGTAGCAAGGAGTTTATTAGGAGAATACATAAGTATCAATGCAAGGAAAAAATCGCTCCAGACCCAAGTGAATTGCAGAGCAGCTGCTGAAACAATAGCCGGAATAGCGATGGGAAGAGCTATACTGAAAAAAGTCCTTACATCTGAAGCACCATCCATCCTTGCGGCTTCCTCCACTTCAACGGGAAGGGTTGTAAAGAAGTTTCTCATGAAAAACGTTATCCATGGAAGACCCCAGGCAGTATGAACTATTATCAAACCGAGGTAGTTATCGAGCAATCTGAGCTTATTCATTATGTTGAAAATAGGCACGGCTATCATTTGCTGAGGAAGAGCGAGCATGAGAACGATTAGGATAAAAAGGCTGTTTCTCATGGGAAATCTATACCTTGAAAAGCCGTATCCAGCCATTGTGGCTATAAGGATTGGAATTACAGTAGCAGGCACTGCAACGATCAAAGAGTTCATCGTACCCTGGCTTAAAGGAACACTTGGATGATGCCATGCCTGGATAAAATTCCTAAAAGTTAAGTGCAGAACTTTTAAATTCCACCATCCATGAAGCAGTTCATCCATAGGTCTTATGCCAGTCATCAATAAACCAACAAATGGAATTATCCAGATAAGCCCAATGATCCATGCAAAAGTATCATGGACGATCTTCCTATATATTTTCTTCTTCATCTTCTCTCACCAGCCGATCTCGCCATTGGAATACTCACCATTAAAGTAAACAGTGTAATAAACACAGCAACAACAGAAGACTTCCCAAAATCCAATCCCTTAAAAGCATAGATATACATCTGGAGAGCTAAGACATTGGAAGCCCCTCCTGGTCCTCCCATAGTTGCCACATAAACGATATCGAATATCTTCAACTCCCATAGAAGTGTCATAGTTACCACAACAATGGTTATAGGCTTGAGGAGGGGTATCGTTATACTGAAAAACATCCTCGTACGTGATGCTCCATCTAATTGTGCTGCCTCATATAGATCTTTTGGTATAGTTTCAAGACCTGCAGCGTACAGTATCATGCTAAAGCCCGTCCACAGCCAGATAGAACCGAATATAAGAGAAAAAAGGGCTGTTTCAGGGTAAGCAGTCCACGTTTTGGGCACAAATCCAAAAAGCTTCAAGAATGCATTGACTACACCTATATCCTTATCAAATATAAATCTTATCATAACTCCACCAGTGATCATCGGCATTACCATTCCTAAGAATATGATCGACTTTATAATAGAACCACCTTTGACATTTCTTAGATAAACTGCAAGGATAAGCCCTAAGAGAATAGTAAGGGGTAGGTGTATCACAATCCAGATCAGATTATCAAAAAGGGCTCCCAAGGGGAACTCTCCCCTTGAGAACCCTTGTGGATTTACTACATCCCTGCTTTTGAGGACATCAACATAGTTGCTAAATGTAAGCTTACCTCCTGAGAAAAAACTCAGAGATATCGTTCTCAAACAGGGATAGAGGACAAAGACACAGATTAGCACTAATGCTGGTAACACAAAGATGCCAAAGTGTGAAAACTTTGCCCTCCTGTTCATTTTTTCTTTCCTTACCTCATTTTTTCGTCTAACACCTGAAGAACATCATCAAGTCTACCAGGTCTGACCCAGAGGAGTTTGAGTTGATCCCAAAATGCCGGTTGAAATTCTCCACCAACTGTATCATCGAGATCTGGAAGGCTTTGTACTCCCTTTAGCAATTCAGCAACTTCTCTGTCCACTGGTGGATAAACATCGGCCGGGACACCGATATTCGTAGCAATGTGTCCACCTAAACTTGCCGATATTGTTTGTCCTTCTCTTCCTGCCAGGAATCCGGCAAGCTTCTTAGCATCTTCTAAATGTTTAGAATAAATTGGAACATTGAAATAGTCTGGGCTAAAGACCATTCCCTTACACCCTGGTAATGCAAAGACTCCTAGGTCATTAGGATCATCTACCATTCCTGTGATCCAGCTTCCCATAAAGTACAGTGCATAGTCACCATTCCACCACTGTTTTAAAATCGTCGTCCACTCTGTTGGCTCACTGAAATATCCACTTTTAAGCAAGAATACGAGTTTTTCAAATATGGATTTAACTGTATAACTTTCCCATTTGATGTTACCAGCAATGAGGTCTTTTTGTAGACTTGGACCTCCGAAGGTGATCAAGAAATGTTCTGTTACATCGGAAAGTGGCCAGCCTGTTCCATCACCACTTGCTATAGGAGCTTTGATACCCGGTATCATTTTTATCTTCTGCAAAAGGGTTACGAACTCATCCCATGTATTTGGAACAGTTAGACCATACTTACCGAAGAACGACTTTCTATACCAGAATCCAGGTTTGATCTTCCCGGTAAATGTACCTGCCAACAATTTTCCATTAACTTTTGATACTAAAGTACCAGGTACAAACTCGCCCTCGTTAATCACATCGCTAAGATCAGCCAAATGTTTTGCATTCTTAACCATCCACTCGGTACCACTCATGAATATAAGGTCACCTGGTGTTTTCTTTGCACTGAATTGAGCGGGAAGCATAGTAACAAGATCCTCGAATCTGTAAATTCTATATTCAACCTCTATTCCCGTCTTTTTTGTGAAAGCCTGCAAAACCGGCATGAACCCTTCCTTCTCAGCACCAGCCCATGGTCCTATAACCGTAAGTTTTGCAAAACCGAGAACAGGAACAACCAGTAAAATACACAATGCTAAAACAATGACCTTCTTAAACATATTTTCTACCTCCTTTAAAGATACTCATTCCTAATTTGGTTCATTTTCCCCTGAAAGCCTCTAAAAAGAAATTAATTATTTAATTCTCTCTTTAGAAAGCTTTCTTTTCCCAGCTAATGGCCTGCCTACATTTTCACCTCCCTCTGGCCTTATTTTTAGCCTTATTTAAACCCAATGAGCTATGGATTTAATTCTATCCCCCTTTCTAAATTTAAAGATGGGAGCCTTAAATATCTCCCTAAGAACTAACTCTGCCGCTCCAATAACCCAGCCATCTTCCCCTAACTCAGGGAAAAGGATTTTAATGCCTTTTCTTAAAGGAGAATTTCTCTTAATAGCTCTTCGCATAGGGATAAGGATTAAGTCTTTTGCCTCCATCCCTCTTCCTCCAATAAGAATTGCTTCAGGGTCAACGATACCAATAAGATTGCTAATTCCAATGCCTAAGTTTTCGCCTGCTTGTTTAAAAATATTCTTAGCTACCGAATCTCCCTTGCGGGCAGCTTGCAGAACAGTGGATACGGAAAGACTATTCAAATCGCTGTTGCTTAAGAATTTCTCTATAAGTGTCTTCCTTCCTTGGGTTAATACATTTTTTGCCTTTTTAATGATAAAACGGTCAGAGGAAAGAATTTCCAAACACCCATGCTTACCACAATAACACAAAGGTCCATTCTTATCTATTATTATATGTCCTAACTCTCCCGCTCCACCTAAATTACCATGGTATATTTCTCCATTTACCACAATTCCTGCGCCAATTCCTGTTCCAACTGTTATACAGACAAAATTGCTGATTCCTCGAGCAGCGCCATATCGCTTTTCTCCTAAAGCTAATACATTTACATCCTTATCTATAAAAATAGGAATATTAAATTCCTTCTTTAAAAGTTTTTTAAATTGTATGTTCTCCCAACTCAGGATATCGGAACGAAGCAAAATTCCACGTTTGCTATCTACCAAACCTGATATACCTATCCCGCAGCCAATGATTTGACTAAAGTCCACTCGAGCTTCCTTAATTAAACTCCGAATCGTATTTACAACACTTCTAATTACAGCATCCTTGTCTTGATTAACAGGAACAGGATAGGTAATTTGATGTAAAACAGCACCCTTTAAATTAACCAGCGCTGCAACGATGCCATCTAATCCAATTTTTATTCCTATTACCAACCTTGCTTCAGGATTTAACTTAAGCATTATTGCTCTTCGTCCCCCATTGGATTTCTCTTCTCCTACTTCTTGCACCAGTCCTTTTTCCATTAACGAAGCTATAATATTGGAAACCGTAGATAGACTTAGCTCTGTAATCTCAGCAACTTTTGTTCTTGAAATTGGCTCATAATTTAAAATAGCATTAATCACTAATATCCTATTTAATTCTTTAATTAACTGTCTGTTCCCACGGCGAATATTATCCATCTTATCCCTCGTTATGGTTAAGAGTCAACTACTCTAACTTTGGAGTTACTTTCTTCAATGAAGCAAGTATTATTATACAAAAACTTTTAAATTTGTCAAGCAAGCTTTGTAGACTTGTTAATTAAATTTTAAAAGTGCACCGTTTTTTAATAATTGTAATTATTCAGCCACCAAGACACGAAGACACCAAGCAAACCTAATTCTTTTTAACCACTGAGGGCACTGAAAACACAGATAAACTAATTGTTTTTCAACCTTTAGCCTTTCGCCTTTTTGC
>Ga0114934_10002105_pt1 | contig 12817 bp, 6 predicted proteins | sample 4SBtaG_2_FD_99695 | JGI IMG/M metagenome (GOLD analysis project Ga0114934, IMG submission 99695) | Deep subsurface microbial communities from Kolumbo volcano to uncover new lineages of life (NeLLi) - 4SBTROV10_white metaG | ecosystem: Environmental > Aquatic > Marine > Volcanic ... | reverse complement strand
GAATCTACTAATAGGTATTTGGCGTTTTCATTGTTCTTTTATAAAATAGCAATAAAATGGAAAATACCTATAACATCTGATCTACATCTTGAAAAAGGTTTTATAGATAGTAAATATATTACTAGATATGGAACTAAAATATTTAAAAAAATAATGGAAAATAATAATGATCCAAATATGTCTTCTAAGATCATAAATTTAGTAAATTATGATCTATGGAAATTGATAAATGATGTTATGAATTTCATTTTATTGAATTGTCAAGAATATAATAAATCTGTAAGTATTTTCGATTTAGCTAAAATAAAGAAATCTAAAGATATCAAAGATACTCTTGATATGAAAAATGATCCAGCTACATCTACTGTTAAGAAAGTAGAAGATGAACTAAAAGAAAAAACTACTAATCTATATACTATGCTTCAAAATAAAGTTATTAATGGTAATGTTAATAAATTATATCCATTCATAAAATTAAAATATATTAATCCAACTCAGCTGAGTCATATTTTTAATTGGATAGGATATAGAACTGATATAGATGATACTATTATGTCTTACTGTATCAAAACTAATTATCTTGATGGATTAAAAAGTATATTTGATTTTACATGTGAATCTCTTTCTGCTAAAAAATCTGCGTATTATCAAAAGGCTAAAATGCCACCAGCTCAGTATTTTTTAAGGACTCAGCATCTATTAGCATCTTCTATATCTAAGATATATCCAGGAGATTGTGGATCTAATATAACAGTTCCTTTTATGATAACTAAAGAAAATGCTAAAAATATAATTGGAAAAAATATTGTAATAAATAAAAAGATCGTTCAATTAACCCCAGATAACATTAAAGATTTCATTGGAAAAGTTGTTAATATGAGATCTATATGTAAATATACAGATGGGGTGTGTGAAGTATGCGGAGGAAAGATATTTCAATATATTCCTAAGAATATGAATATTGGTGTCTTTTCCAGTATTCAAGTAGCTGATCCTGTAGCTCAGAGCATATTAAGTAATAAGCATTATCAGCAGACTGATTCTAGGGAATATGAACTTTCTCCTAAACTTAAAGAGCTATTTATAAAAGTAAAACAAAATGTTTTTATAAGACGATCTTATTTCAATGATCCTACTAAAATCAAAATAGGATTTCCAGTAAGTGATGTTAAAAATTTCTTTAATATAGAAAATTTAAATATTAAAGAAATTAGCAGTATAAATGAGAATAATTTTGGAAATATCGCAAATATTTATATGAAATATGGAGATAATATTATAATAGATGGGGAAGATACTGGATATTATAATACATATCCACTATTCAGTAAGAATATGATATTTTATATTAATAATCACAAAGAAAATATTGAAATAATTAATGGGATATATTGGGTATCTCTAAAAGATTTTAATCTTAAAGAACCTTTATTTAAAACTGTCATAATAAATGATAGTATAATAGAATTTGTAAAAGAAGTTAAAAATTTTATAAAGGTTCAAATAAAAACTTATACTTCTTATTCTGAAATATTAAATGATTTTAGTCAATTATTATATAAGAAACTATCAATGAACATTTCATTTATTGAAGTAATGCTAAAGGCTTATATGATTACAAGCGATATAGATTTCCAGATCCCAGTTGTAACTGATATTGAAAATGTTAAGTTTAGCTCTCAGCTTGAAATTAATAAAAATAGGTCTTTTGGAACTTTGTTGGCTTTTGAAAGATTACCAAATGCTTTGCTTAATCCTATGATGTATATGGTACCAAAAAAGCATTATTTATTTGATAATCTTTTAAATTATAAACGGATCAAAATATGAAAGCATTCTGCAAATCCCAATTATTTGCAGAATGCTTTATATTTATATAAATTGGGGGATCACTCTTATATGGATGAAGTATTAATAAATAAGTATTCAACATATTTTAAAATAAGAGTTAATACTAAAAATGGAATAATATTGAATTCTTCATCTATACCTATTAGGAAATTTGTAAGAAATAAATTAGCCGAATATTGGTATGATGATAAATTAAAAACATTTGTTCCAAAATATTATTATTTGGATTATGATATGGAAACAGGTACAATAAAAATACCTGTTAATTTAATTACTAAATTTACTCAATATGTATTATTTCATGGTGGAAAATATAAAATAATATCTGAAAAACCAAATGAATCTGATCTAATGAATATAAAATTTAAAACTGATAAATTCAATGACAGAGATAATCAAACAAGTGTAATAGAATTTTTTACAAATAATAAAAATCCAATGAGAGCTCTTAGGCTTCAAACTGGAATAGGTAAAACCTATTGTGCTATTAAAGCTGCTACTATTTTAAATAAGAAAACATTAGTAGTAGTTCCTGGGTTTTTAACCAATCAATGGATAAAGGAAATAAAAGATAAGACATATATAAAAGATGATGAAATAGTTTTTATTCAAGGTTCTAAATCTATTATTTCCATTATTAATAATTCTGATCTTATAAAAAGAGCTAAAATATATGTAGCATCATCAAAGACATTAATTCAATATATTAGTAAAACATTTGATGTTTATAATAGCATTATTCCATTTGAAGAATTTATAAAAATTTTAAAAATAGGAACTAAAATATTAGATGAATGTCATTTGCATTTCCATATTAATACCATAATAGATTTAAATTGTAATATTGAAAATAATCTTTATTTATCAGCATCTTATGTAAGATCTAATAAATCTGGAAATAGAATATTTAATAATGTATTTCCGGAATATATAAAATATAATAATAAACGATATCAGAAATATGTAAAAATAGTAGAATGTCAATATGACATTGGATTTATTCATCCCATGGCTACTAAAACTAAAAGAGGATATAGTCAAATAAAATATGAAAAATATCTTTGTAGAAATACATTAAAATTAGAATATTTATATAAAAAGGTTTTTTATAAATTAATAGAAAATTATTTTATATCAGTAAAAAAGCCTAAACAAAAATTATTGATATTTATCAATACTCGTGATATAGGATATAAACTTTGTAATATAATAAAGAAAGAATATCCTAATCTAGTAGTATCAGTTTATTTTAACGATACAAAGGATGTCGTATTAGAGAAATCAGATATCATTATATCAACAACTGGGTCATGTGGAGTAGGAAAAGATATAAAAGATCTTAAGACTGTACTGCTATTCTCCTCATTTATATCTGAATCTCTATGTTATCAAACATTAGGAAGGCTAAGAAGACTTAAAGATGATACTCCAATATTCGTATTTATGCAAAATACTAATATTGAAGGTCATATGCATCATTTATATGCAAGAAGGATGTTATACAAAACATTGTGTAAAGAATATGAAACTATCAAATTATAAATCCAATGATCTTATTTTTAAAGGAGGGTGAATATATGCTTGATAATCTTCTAATTAAAAAGCGCACAACCAAAGAATCGAATGATATTGATAAGGAGTATATAGATAAAATAGTATCAGATGCAATAAATAAGGATTATAGTAAAAAAACTAATAAACATGTAAATCATCATGTATGGGAATTGCAGGATAAAGTAATAGTTCATAAGACTTATGGTGAAATAGATGTAACACCCATAGTTCCTTATGATGAATTTGAAATAGTAGCAATAATTCCAATTAATGTTGAATATTGCTTTTTCCTATTTGTATCAAATTATAAAAATAAGAAATTTCTATATTTGAAAGATGTAAGATTTAATAATAATAAGTTGACATCATCTTTTATGTATAAATTCTATGCTTCAGGAAATACTATGAGAACTGTAAGATCAGCCATAAATTCTTGTAAAGGTGAAACAGGAACTATGTCTGTTGGATTTTTCCTAAGATTGCTTTATAGTCACGGAATAAATTCATTTAGTTCTAGTTTTAATAAAAAGAAATAAAATGGATATGAAGCCTTTATGCTATTATGCATAAAGGCTTCATTTTTTTTTATTAACTAATACATTTAATGAGTGTGTAAAGCTGATATTTTAATATATATTAAAAGGAGAATATCTAACTATGAGAATCATTCCTCATTATGTATATGAATTTAAATTTATAGAACCTTTTAATACTGATGATTATAATGGTATTTATAAAGTACTAGCAATATATTCTTTTGATGAATTATTGATAAATGAAATAGATCTTTATAGTGAAACATATGAACCATTGGGATTAAATAAAGATACAGATTTTTATCCAAAACTTCCTGATATAAAAGATGGAAAAATATACAAATTATTAAAATTAAATGAAAAATATGAAATAATTAAATATATGCCAGAATATTTGATTGATGGCATTCCTGTAGCTTCTGTTAAAAAATATTATGATCTTGCAATAGCTTTGCATGTAGGAATATTTGATAAATATGAAGAAATAGAAACTTTAAGAAATGATATTGAAGAATTAGCAAAATATAGAACAGGCATAGATACATGCGAAGCTGTTACATATTCTGTAAAAGAAAAATGGATGTCTGTTGATGATTATCTTGATATTGAAAATGAAAGAAAAAATCTAATTAATGATTTAAAAGCTATTGAAGATATAAACAAGGTATATAGCGATAAAGTAGTAGATGTAAGCACAAAAACATATTTTGAACAAGCTAAAATGCTAACTAAAAGAATACAAGAAATAAAATCAATCATATCTGCATATGAAGCAACTTTAATAAACATGTCGTAGATGATTTAAAGGAGATAAAATATCATGATCAATTACTATAATCCTGATTTATCCGGTACAAACTATGCATATCGGACTGATAATGATATACGGACTATATTTAAAAATGATCAAGTAGTTAAATTTGATACTCCTGTTTTTGATAACAATATGCTTGTTATTAAAAAATTAGGAATAATAAATGAAACATTAGTTAAAAATACTGATTATGTTATATTGCCTGAAAATATAGATTACGATATGATGAGTAGAATGAAAACTATAAATAGCGGATTTAATAAAACATTGATTTCATCCGTTACTATAATACATCCATATACTGAGCAATATAATATAAAATTATCTTATAATAGATTATTTCCTGATGATGTATCTTATTCTCTTATTAATGGTGTTCCGCCTGTAGAAGAAAGTGAACAATTATTATCAACTATAGTTCAACAAATAAATTATTTAAATGATGTTATTAAAAATAGAGATTGTATATTTACACCAGAATCAACAAATAACGTTATATTAGATGAAGATATAAATGGAACAAATCCAGCTAATGAAATATCAGATGAAGAGCATACTGTTAACGTACCATCTGGAATATTAACTATAAAGCCTAAATATGGAGCGTTTTTTAAAGATAGTGTAGTTGTTAAAGATCCTGGTGGTATAATATTACAAGAAGGCGTTGATTATTCAATTTTTGGTTTAGATTTAGTTAAAACAGAAATTTCATCTAATGCTTCAGGTGTTTATAATTATATTAAAATCATTAAACCTATTATAGGAGATATTACTATTTCATATCATGCATTTGGAGGAAATCCAACTACTGATAATTTGAAATTATTAGAAAATGATATCATATCTATAAAACAATTTCTATCTAATACTCCTATTCTTTCGCCTTCTTCATTAAAAAATGATCAGACGATTTTAGCATTAAAAAATAAAATAACTTCATTGGAGGATAATATGAGGATACTTTTAAATAGTGGTATTGCTACATATGGTGATAGCACTCATAGTGTTGCTATACGTAAAAAAATAATTAGTTCAGATGAAAATCATCATTGGTGGACTATAGCTGAGCTGTATAAAGTAGATGGATCTAATGAAATAATTATCGCTGATAGTATGCGATTTAGAGTACAATTAATGAAAAATGATATTCAGTTTGAATGTGGTATAGCATTTAATAAAAATAGTAGTGATAATCCTTTTAGTGTAAATTGTATATCTGGAAATATTAATAGAGATACTTTTTATAAATGTACTCCTAGAATAAGGGTTATTTATAAAAATACACCTCAATCATATTCAGGTGCTTTATTACAAATAGGACTTAAAATAGAATCCATTTATGCATCAGAAACTATAGGAGTAGAAGATCTAAGTGGAAAAGAATCTTGTTGGAAATTAATATCTGTTGGTACAGATAGTGTTCCACCTGAAGATGATAATATCGAATTACCAGATGGATCTACATATGATGCATCTTCTCTTGATACTGTAGAATTAATCCAGCCGATTAATATACCCAATGGATTTAATTTAAATACTGAAAATACTATTAGTATACCAGTTCAAAGTAATCCAATAACTATAAATAATAAAATCATTAATCCACTATTTTATCTTACAAGAAAAGAAGTTTCTAAAATTAAAGAAATTACTATTAAATTAATAGTTAATTCAAATAATGAATATTATATTAATATTCCGGCATATCCTACAGATAATATTTATGCTAATACAGATATAAAAATAGGTAATACTGTATATGAAATAGAAATTCTTCAATATTTATCTACTTCAAATCAATTTAGTGATGTAGATTTTAGAATAAGTCGTATATATGGAAGTGGATCTAACTCTATAGTTCTTAGCGATTATATTATAAAATTTTAAATATAACCCATATCCATATGCTTTACAATAAGCATATGGATATGGTATATTTTTTTAAGATGTTAAATTAAATAAAGTATATTCAGCGTTTTCACTATCTCCGCTTATTTTTAAATTAAAATTATCATCTATTATAGATAATAAACTATTATTAAAATTCTTTAGTTCTTCATTTGCATCTTCGGTCATTAATGCAGTTGCTGATCCAGTATCTCCATCAAAGTCCATACCAAGCCCAGCTAATCTTGATACATGAACAGAAAATGTATCTATGTATTTTTCACCTGGTATAGGATATCTTGGAACTTTTAATGAAGTTTCTGATAAAAATACAATTTCAGCTTGTAAAGATGGATTAGTTGATAATACTTGTATTTTAGCTGGGAATATACTTCCATCTTCAATAGCAGGATATCTTGTTATAAAAGAATATTTTTCATTCATAGTAGTTGATATATAAGCGATAATATAAAATAATTCTGTCCATGTTAAATAACTTTCTTTATTTTTATCTATTAATTTAGGATCATCTATTCCAAGATATTCCATAAGGTTAGTTTGCGATCTATATATGTAAACTTTATTTTTATCTTTATAAGTTTTTGCAAAATAATATTTATTTCCATCTTTATCTTCTGCATAAACTGGAGAATTTCTAAATTCTTCATATTTGAATTTATTGATCATTTTTTCAAGACCTTCATATTTAACAAACTTTTCTATTTCTTTTAAAGGTATATTTACATATTGTAAATTTCCTTTATTATTTATAAGATATGCTTTATTAGAATCAATACTAAATGTATTAGAAAATATAATATTTTTAAGATAGAAGATTATATGATGTTGTACCATCTTTAATACTTCATATAAAGGTATACCAACTTCATCATATTTTAATATAGTTTCATCATTAGGATCAGTTCCACCTATTAGTGGAGCAGATGATACATTTCTTGTCCCTAATGCTATTCTTCTTAATGCGTATTTTCTTTGAACCCATCCATATTTACCACTTAGTAGATTTTTTATATATTGATATATAGCATATACCTTAGATTGAATATTAAATTTAATAGAATCATAAATAGGATCATTGGATTTTTTCATAAAGCTATTTGCTAAACTTAATAAACTAAGATATAGTTTATTTACGCTTTCTTGTGATATTACTCCATTTTCTTCTTTAATATCACGTATACCAGCAGGGAGAACTATCAATTTATCAATAAACCAATTATCTTTATATTTAAGTAATAGTTCCATTTCATTTTTTCTTTTTAAACTATTATAATCATTAGGACTTATTTTTTTACGATTGAAATTATTAACAAAAAAAGAATATCCTGTTCCACCATCAGGATCATCATCATCACATATAACAAAATCATTTTCTGATTTATCAAATTTAACAAATAGTTTTCCTTCTAATATTTTTTGATATATTTTTTTCATTTTTATAATAATATCATAAATAATAGGCTGATATATATCTGTTTTTAAATTTATATAAGCCATAGTAGTATATCTTTTAGTATCTATCACATTACCGAATATTTCTTCGCTAAATAATCCATTTTTATCAAATTTCCTAGTTCCACTTTCAAATATGTTAAAAGATGTAATTTCTTTTAATCCATATTTTTTTATTAAATAATCTGGATCAAGTAATTTTAAAACAACTGGTTCTTTATCAAGTTTTATATCTAATATGGATTGGTAATCTATATCTTCCATATATATCTCCTTAAAATATAAAGATTATTAATTCATTTTATGGTAAAGGGGGAAGGTTATAAAATGATGGAAAAAGAAATGTATGATGTAAATAAAATTATCATGTTTGATGAATTTTATAGTTGTAATAATATTTATGTTGATATACAATTTATCAAAGATATATTTTTAGGAGTAATACTTTTAAATATAAAAACTGAAGAGCAATATAATAACTTTATTAATGAAATTAAGAATGATCCATATAGAATTATAGAAGATCCTTCTATAGTATTTCCATCTATAAAATTTAGCAAATTTGAATATTTAGATTTTCTTCAAAATAAAAATAATCATAGTAATATTTTTAAAATAAGTCCTTTAACTAGTTTTGAAGAAAAATTAGTAAAATTAATAAAAAGGATAGCAGGTATTAAGAAAAAAATAGATGATGAATATATTCCTTTAAATGTTTATTTTAACATTTATCCAATATATAATATTTCTAAAGATCTATTAGATAAATTTAAAGCATATTTTATTAAAAGATGTTTATGTGATATGGAAATAACATTTTTATTTGAACCTATAGATAATTTAAAAGAAAAAATACTTGATTTTAAAATGCTATTTATATATGATTTAAAGAAATTTTTTGATAATAAATATTATTCATCATTATTTACAGATATGAAATTTTTAGATAAATCCATAATGTCTCCAAAAATATTATATGATAACTCAGTTATTGCTAAATATGGATTACATGATTTAGATTTAGAAAAATTGGCAAATAATAAAAAAGTTAAAAATGAATTTGATTATAATGATCATTATTTAAATTATTTATGCCAATTTGATTTTATAACTCCATTTAGTATAAAAGGAGAAATAATAAATGGCTGAAAAAGACGAATTTGAAGAAGAGGGATTAGAGAATATAAATGATGATGATATAGATTTTGGAAATATTGATAACCTTTTAGATGAGGATAGTAATGATGATTTAGAAGTTAATACTCCTAAAATAAAAAAGAGAAAACCTGTTACTGATTTTTCAGTAGGTGTGCTTGATGGGTTTAAACCTTCTAAAAAAACATTTGATATAATTTCAGATAGTATCGCAAGTAGTTTTCCTCAAACTTCCAAAAATCTCGATGCCACCATTGATACTATTTCTCAAATATCCTTATATAAAGATCAATTATTAAAAGATATTCAACCTACGTTAAATAGGTTTAAAATAGCATCTAGACGATTACTTCCTAAAGTAGAAAAATTAATACCATCTAAACTATATGCTAAGCTTGAAGAAAAATTAACTCCACATGAAGGATATAAAGCCAAATCTGTTGAAGAGCAAAATGCTGAATTTATTTCTGGTGAATTATCTTCAATATTTGGTCAACAAGCAGAAGTAGATAAAGAAAAAGCAGAAATAGATAAAGAAAAATATGTTAGAGATCAACTTGATAAAACTATTGATAGAAGACTTAGTTTTGATTATCAAAATAGATCAATAACTATATTTTCTCAAATAAGAAATTTAATAAAATCTAATCAGCTATTCTTTCAAACATCCTTTAAAGGATATTTGATGAAAGATCTTGAACTTAAGTTCAAGCAATTATTTATATCTAAAGATTTGCTTAGTTTAACTAAAAGTATAGTTTCTATTTTAGATACTAAACTTGAAGGTATTATTCATAATACTGGATTACCAGATGTTGTAAAGAAAAGAGCATCTGAAGAATACATACATGGATTAAAAATGTCATTGATTGGTAATGTTGGAAAATCCATAAGCGATATTACCAGCAATGCTAGAGGAATTATTTTAAAGAATATAAAAGAAAATGTATTTGATAGAGTAAAAGAAGGTATTAATAATTTACTAGAAGCTGCTTCTGATGCTGCCGAAATGCAATATGAAATGGATGAAATGGAAAAAGAATTTGGTGGCACTCCTAAGAGCACTTCTAGAAAAGTAGGGGGATTTTTTGGAGGTCTTCTTCAAAGGTTCTTAATTAAAACAGGAATAGGCGGATTAAGAGGAGCTCTTGGAGAAAAAGGTAATACCTTTGAAGATAAGATGAGGCATCTTAATGAAACCGCCTATTATAAATTAAATGAACTTGCTTCAGAAGATACTTGGTATGGACAATTACTTAAAAATATTATTACTCCTATTGCTCCTGAACGTGGTGAAGTAACTAATACATTAGCTGCTAATGCCACAGAAGAAGTACCTTTTGATGTACTTACTAGAAGAAGTATTATTGAAATTATTCCAGGATATCTTGCTAAAATATTACAACAAGTTGAATATGGAACTAAAATAGCAGAGAAAACTTCTAATTTTTCTTCAGAAACATTAAGAGGATTAAAGCCTGAAGAATTAGTTTTTGATAAAGATTTAGAAGATTTTATTACAGTCTCTGAATATAGAAAAAGAAAACATGTTAAATTATTTGAAAGTAAGGAAAAAAGAACTGAAGATATTTCTAAAATAATAGAAAAGCTATATGCTGGATATAGCTTAAATGAAAGAGCTTCTGAAGAAGAATTTGAACAAGCTCTTCCAGATATAATATCATTTATAAATAATTTAGCTAAACATGCAAAAGTAGTAGAACCTAAATTAATAGTTGATTATCTAAAAGGTAAAAAAATACCAGAAGAAAAAGAAAGTTATCTTAATTATGTATTAAAAGATATACCTGAGGAGAATAGAGAACTTCTTGGTAATGTTTTAGCTAAATCCTTTTTTAAAAATTATGAAGAAGCTTCTGAAAAAACTAAATTAGAAGAAAGAGGTAGAGTTAGGAGAGATATTGATTTCCTAACTATGGCTCTTGGAAAAGAGCAAGATAAAATATTAAAGGAATTAGAAGAATTTAATGTATTTGGTGGAAAACGTTATATGCCTGAATTGCTTTCTGCCAGAACTGAAGAAGAAATAAGAAAAAAAGAAGAAGAACTTATAAAGAAATATAAAAAATCAAAAGAAGAATTAACTAAAGAACAAAAAGAAGAAATAGAAAAAGAATTAGAAGCTTTTTCTAAAGAAAGAAAGCTTTCTCATGATTATATACGAAAACAATTAACTGATGTAGATGAAGATAAAATATTACTTAATGCAATAAAAGAATCTATAAAAAATCAAGCAGCAATAGAAAAAGAAGAAAATGCTGAACCTATTACTATTAAAGGTGTAGTAGATTATTCTAAAAAGAGAATAAAAGAAAAAACACCATCATGGATAAAACGATTAGTTGGTGTTAAAAAAGAAGAAGAAGCTGAAGATAAAACTGCTGATGAAGAAAGAGATGAAGAAGCGGCAAGTTTTAATAAGCCTCTTACTGAAACTGAAATAAGCGAAGCTGCAAAAAATATAGAAGAAATCACAGGAGAAGAACCTGCTGTACATGATGAATTAAATGTATCAGGACCTGGTGTATATATTCAGGGTGTTGAAAAAGAGCTTCACCTTCCTTTAGATCAAGGTTCTGAATTTTGGAAAAAAGCTTCTGAATCTTTTCAGTATGCTTTAGATACTTCTAATTTAAGTAAAGCTATTAATGATATTAAAGATAAAAATACTGAATTTATAAATAAATTTCAAATTGGAACTAAAGATCTATTTAATATAACAGATTCTTCTAAAACATTGACTTTTGTTTCACCTGATGAAACTATAATAGCAACAACATCTAAAGAAGATAAAACTAAAACTAAAAATTTTGTTAAATTAGTTAATGATAAAATAAGCAAAACAATAGATGATGCAAAAGAAGTTGTTGAAATTAAAAGTCCATTGGCTAAATTTACAACTTTTGCAAAATCAACAATTAAAAAGATAGGTGGTACCAAAGAAACTAAAGCTGAAGCTGAATTACCTGAACTAGTTAAAGCTGAAACTGAATCAACCGAAACTGAACCAGCTAAAGCTAAAACTGAATCAGCCAAACCTAGTAAGATTAAAAGCTTTTTAGCTAAAACTAGAGATTTTGTAAAATCTGCCAAAGAAAAAGCAGATACTGAAATAGATAAAATAGTTAAAGATGCTAAAGAAGCTACTGAGTTTGTTGAAGCTGGAAGTACTCCTAAGACTGCATTAGCTAAAGCTAGAGCTATTGGAAAATTGGCTAAAGAAAAAGCTAATGATAGAATAAATGAGATAATAAGTAAAGCTAAAGAATCTATTGAGATTGAGCCTAAATTACCTGAATTTGATGAATCAATTGAATCTGAGCCTGAATTGGCTAAAGCTAAATCAATTAAAGTTAAATCAACTGAAGCTAAACCAATTAAACCAGCTGAAGCTAAATCAGCTAAACCGATTAAAGTTAAATCCAAACTAACTGGTTATGCTGCTAATATAAGCGATAAATTAGATAAAGCAATAAGCGATGCTAAGAAGCTTGCAAGCTTTATTGGAATTAAAACTGAATCTACT
>Ga0114934_10002104_pt1 | contig 12828 bp, 9 predicted proteins | sample 4SBtaG_2_FD_99695 | JGI IMG/M metagenome (GOLD analysis project Ga0114934, IMG submission 99695) | Deep subsurface microbial communities from Kolumbo volcano to uncover new lineages of life (NeLLi) - 4SBTROV10_white metaG | ecosystem: Environmental > Aquatic > Marine > Volcanic ... | reverse complement strand
TTTAGGACTTGCTTTAGGACTTGCTTTAGGACTGGCTTTAGGACTGGCTTTAGGACTGGCTTTAGGACTGGCTTTAGGGATTATATTTAGTTCATCAGATTTTTCACGTTTTTTTTTATCGCTATCAAAAAGTCTCCCAAATACAGGACCTGCTTTTCCGGGGTTTTGCACCACACCTGCCTGCATCGGATTTAATTCTAACTTTTCTTCCAATTGCTTGTTATCTTTCTTAAATGCATTTTTTAAGAATTTAAGACTACCTCGTCTCTTAACAAAATAATATATGTTATAACATAAAACAAGACTAGTTAAGACTAAAAATGCGATTGAAAAGTCAGCAACGAGTAATAAACTACGGTCTTTACATTTGGTGTCATTTATTATATATAACATCCAAGCAAAGAAGCCAATAAGTATGATAGATAAAATGGTAAATGATGTGCTTGATAGTAACCAGTTAAAGGTAAATTTAAAATAATAACGAATCATAAGCACGCACGCGACAATAGAAAGTGCCATAATTACAGTGGCAGAAATTTGGAGTCTTTGTAAATTATCAAAATCAATCTCACATTGAGAAGGATCTTCATCTATAATCTTCTTAATCTGTTCATCGCAGAATTTCATGATGTATCCAGCATAAACAGCCATTCCAATAAAAAGACAGAAAAAGACGAAAGAGATTGCAGTGCTACTAATCTGAACAGTTTCTTTATTCATATTTTATAATATAAAATAAATAATTATAATAATTTATTTTTTAAGAACGAGATCATTACTCAAAAAGAATTCCTTAATCTTATTACACAACTTCTTTTTTGATAACTCCGCATTTTCCAACATACTTGATAACCTTTTAACCGATAATTTTGTAAGATCAAGTTCCTTATAATCCCTAACCAATAATTGCATCGTCTTATTCTTCTTGATTTTCTCTAGTAATTTCTTCTGATTCATAGGCATCTCTAGATTATATATTCCTAAATTATCTAGTATATATATCAATTCCTGTTTATTCCAGGTTTCACATCGTTTACCTTTGGTAATTTTTCTAAGGTCATCCTTTTCTTTCGACTGAATATCCCGTATTAAGAAATTTCCCTTTTCTATGATACCGTAGTAACCGAATTTATTATTTTCTAATCGAGTTAACTGTTCATCTTCGTTCCTAGAGATGATTGTTTGTATATCATCTGGGCAATTTACAAATTCGTTGTTTATTAAACATCTAGGTAGATCTAGAAATGTGGAGATGTATACACCACCTGCATTCTGGACATATCCCGCGTAAAAATCTAGAATGAAATCACGGAATTCCGACTTGATATCTCTAGATTTCGCCAAGATCGACATCTCTAATAACATATTTTTGATTGATTTGGGTAGAGAATTAAGTGTATCGATATCCTTATATTGTGATAGAATTTGTATGACTCTAGGGAGAGATTTATAATAACTCTGTTCAACTATATGTTCGAATGATATATCCGAATATAATGTTGGATACATCTCATATATTGCAGTAAGAAAATTGGACTTATGAATAATATCCCCTATGATATAATATAGATTTCCATCCTCTCTTAGATAGTTTGTAAATCCATACTTGTTTGTAATTGGAATATTATAGGTTATAATATGGTCTAAAGATGTGAGTAATTCAAATTCTGTTGTAGAAATATTGATTAAACTATTAATTTGTTGAAAGGATAATATAAAATTAGTTTTATATAAGTCTACGATATTCTCGGTTAGATTATTAATTTCTTTCTTATTGTAATATAATTCATAGGTTGAAATATCGATATTACTTGGATTTATATCGGTAATGTCATTACAAACGTAATTACAATTGGTGTAATTGCAATCTCGACTACCATCGCCAGAATCACGATAGTTACGATTATAGTTTAGGGCGCAATCAAATGCACTGGTTTTTGCGATATATTCAATACGTTTAATAGCGCGATCTTTGTTTTCCGATATAAGATAGATATTGTAATCAATACTATTCTTGTATATTTTCTTGGATGTAAGAGATGCATGTAAATATATTTTCACATTCACACCCTTATTATTTCGTATCAAATCAGTATGAGAAAAACTACGTATAGCCCGTGCTATTGCCTGTTGTATCTCAGAAAAATTCCAATGTGGTGTGAGTATATGGACATTCTGAATATTTTTAAACGAGAATCCTTCGCCAATAACACGACTTCCAATAATCACTTTAATATATTGTCCAGATGAATTATCAGAGCGATTAAATCGTTCTATTATGCGATTAATGTCAGCAGATGTGGTGGTCATATTAGTAAATATTGCGTAACGAGAGCCTACAGTTCGTTCGGTTCCATTAGCACGAGAAAAATCAAATAATTCTAGAATTTTAGAGAATAATATGCTACCACTACCCTGAACAAATGTTGAATAAATAAATATACTTTTATCTTTTGCTTCTAATATGTTCTGAATAACATTAGCATATTTAGAAGAATATTTTCTGAGATTATTGAGTTGATTTTTGATATTATCATCGCGGATTGCTTCAACGAGTTCATTGCTGAGTCGATATGATTCTTGGATAACACCTGCTGCGGTCTTTTTCTTAGTGATTTTAACATATTTACGGAATCCTTGACTTCCACTGCTTCCATCTGGGAATACAAATAGAGCGGCTTGGCGAGAGCCGGAATATAGTCCAGTGCTAGCTTTTTCAATATTAGGATTTTGGGAGTGTTCACTGGTATATAGTTCGATATATCTAGATAGTTGAGGTTCCTGCATGATGTCGGTATATAAAGGGAATACATTCATATTACCGATAAGTTTGCCGATATACTCGATATTAACATCATTGTCTTGGATAGGGCGTAGATAGGATACTCGGCCCTTAATTTTATTCTTTAGTTCGTCGAGATGTTGATCTGTAGATACATATTTTTTAATGAATTGTTTACCAGTGACTAGTCGTTGATCTGCAGGGAGTATAAGATTGATGATACTAGAAAATTCATCTGGACGATCTTTCATAGGAGTTCCAGATAATAGCAAAACCTTTTTATTCTGTATTGTATCCATAAATTTTAGAATGGTATTATATATATTAATTCTAGGTATATCTTTAGGGGTTTCTCGAATATTATGAACTTCATCGATGACGATGATCGAGTTTGAATATTTTTCTCGTATTTGAGTTGATGATAGTTTAGAGATTGATTTCGCAAATCGGTAGAATGTATTGAATTCATAGTGAGTTTTTAATGAACTGCGAATACGAATATTACGCTTTTCTCGAGATAGATTCTTATAGTCGTTGGGTATATATTTACCATCTGTACAAGTAAATACTAATTCATTGATGAGATTTGTAATAATACCCTTCCCACGAGCAATAACAATAGCACGTTTATAAGAAGATGACTTAGATGATAATAAATTCTCAATTGTCCCAAAGGCAGAACAGCTTTTTCCGGTTCCCATATCGTGAAATAGTAATAGACCATCATAGGTTGTATGGTTTGAAATGAAACGAGATATAATCGTTTGATGTCGCATTAAATCACCGGGTTTAGAAGGTTTGGATTCATATGCTTCTAGACGTTGGTCATAGAATTCTTTTCGTTGGTATATAAGCTGATTAAAATCTTTGTCTTCTATACTTGGATATTTAGGTAAAAAATCATAAATCATTTATTTAATAAATGATATTATTTATTAAATTTTCTTAGAAAAAATATTCTTATATATATAAAAATGCTCGATCGAAAAGTTGCAACTCTCGTTATCCTCATCCTCTCTGCTGTACACACACTTGTATCACTTGTTATGCTCTCTTGTTGTATGAAAAAGTCTAAAGACATGAGCAAGAATGGTCGTATGGGACAGGGCTTTGCCTGGTTTATCTCCCTATGCATATGCGGTGCTATCCTAGCGTTATCTGCTATTGAATATCAAGAAATGATGAAAGATGACGATAAACAGTAAATATATTTAGGTTTAATAATTAGTTATTAATAATTATTAAACAATAAGTTTAGTTTCCGCAATTGTTGGAAAGGAACGGAACACAGTTATTGGGAAAGGAAGGGTATGCACCGGCAAGACGGAAATAGCCGTTGTTCATATTCATATTGGGTTGTCCATTCTGAAGTGAACTGAATGTCGCACTACCACCATAAGCGGGGATAAGAGCGAGTTGAGTACCAGCAGCCTCAACAGATGAGAGTTGAGGAGGGCCGACAAATACGGTGCCAGGCATAGTGCTATTGTATCCACCGAGAGTGGCGAAGTGACCAGGAGTATTAACATATGATCCAGATACTTCGCTACCGGATAATACGTTGGTTGTGCTATAACAATTATTACAAGACATTTTTATTATAGAAATAAAAAAAAATAAATTTAAAATGTTTATATATCTCTTGGAAATTCTTCCAATTTGTTTTGTAACCAATATATATCATCGATTAATTGCTGTATAACTATACTACCTTCTAGTACCTTAGAATAGAAAACTCGAAATAGTGCAAGACTGCGATATAAAAATCCATCAATCTCAAGGATGATATGAAGAACATTCTTCATATTATCTATTCCATTATCAATATAAGATATTTTGATATTAATACCATCTTCCAAATTTCGCTTAGTTTCCTGATATGCCTTATAAGATACTTCTATAAACCTTCTAATCGTCTTCACAAATAACTTATTCACACTATCCATCTTATATATTATATTCTGATTGTAGATATCCTGTAATTCGAAATTTATAGACTGTATATCCAGAAAAATAGTATCAGCGCTATCCCATAATATTTTTACAGTACTACGTCTAATAAAAGTCTGTAAATACACCTCAGCTTCACTCATTTATAGTATCTATTTTATTTTAATGTTAATACATTATACTGATTTGTCTTACAATACTTCTCCCATATATCAGATGGGATATTACGCTTATTTATTGAGCTTGTTGTTCTAGACTGTAAAGATACAGTATGGTCATTTTGTTCTAGATTACGGAGACCCTTATCTTTCATATACTTTTCTACGATACGACGATATTTTTCTGAGCGTTTTTCTAGCCTTTTAATGTTCTGTTTTATCTCATACCAATCATTTAGATCAATTCGTTCCATATCTGATTTATAATATTATTTTAAAATAATATATTTTAAAATAAAATGGTATTTACTCGTTCTCAAAAAAGAAGTGTTAACGATGATGCGGAAGATTCAGGGTTAGTATCACCTAAAAAATTAAGATTTGATGATACCGAAAGTGAATTCGAAACGGAGACCGATACTGACGTGAGTGATTATTCTGATAGTGATTGGTATGATGATAATGATGATAATGATGATGATGATAATGATGATAATGATAATTATAATAATATTATTAATGAACTAAAACGGAACAATCCTAATATTTATCGTAGTTTTAAACCTATCGAAAAAGAACTTAAACGACGTAATCCCAATATCATTCGAATAATCAAATCTAATATGAATATTCAAGATAAAACAAATATTATTGAACTATGTGAAATATACTACAATGCCAATCCCTTTTCTTCTGAAGCACTTGAACTCAAAAATAAAATTGGTAAACTAACCGAGCAATATCTTATGGATTTCAAGGAATTTGATAATTCCGAAAAGAGTAATTCACTAAGAAAAACGCTTATATCTAATTCAACAACCAATAAATATAAGATTGAAAACAAAATACTCGGACTAGAGACTTCTTTGGAAAACAAGAGTGCTATCTATAAAAAATACAATGAGATGAATAATCTAGACTCAGATGATTCTGAATATTTTAAGATTAAAACATGGATTGACAATGCCACCCGTCTACCATTCGATGCTACCAAAAAACCAGATATTAAGGATTTCACTGAATTTTTAAGAAATGTATCCGAACAACTAGATAAGAGATTATATGGTATGAAGAAAGTTAAGGAAGAAATACTCGTATTCCTTAATTCTAAACTCCAACAACCCAATATGAAAAACTGTAGTCTTGGTCTTATCGGTCCTCCTGGAACTGGTAAGACAACACTCATCAAAACCATTGCGGAAGTAGTTGGTTGGCCATTTGCCAAAATATCTTGTGGAGGTATATCCCGTCCAGAATATATTAAAGGACACGAATATACCTATGTTGGTAGCAAACCTGGTGAGATATCTAGATGTTTGATGGATATGAAATTCAAGAACGGATTCTTATTCTTTGATGAATTTGAAAAAATAAGTCCAGATGCTGCGTTATCATTATTTGATATCATTGACAGTTCTCAGAATAATGAATTTAGAGATCATTATTTCCCTGAATTAGTTCAAGATTTAAGCGGATTATGGTTTTTCTATTCTCTAAATGAATTACCAGCAAATCATGTATTATCTGACCGAATTTATATCCTTGATGTTCCCGGATATTCCTTCTTAGATAAAATAGAAATTCTTCCTAACTATGTATTACGAGGTGCACTTAAAAATATAAATATACAGGAGGATAGCGTTACAATAGATAAGGAGAGGAGTAAATATATCTTAAACAGAATTGGAGAACAAGAGAAGACAGGTATTCGTAATATAGAGAGATGTATTAACTCACTAGTTAATAGAATTCATTTCTTAGTATCTCATCAAGATGAGAATGGTAAGATTGATCTAGATAATATTAGTTTTAGTATAGGGAAAAGATTAGAATACCCTATAACAATCACAAATGATATTATTGACCGTCTTATAAAGTCTAGAATATCGGATAATATCCCTAATTTTTATATATAATAAAAATTTTATATTGAATTATATATAAAATGCCTTCTCGATCCCTTAAACGACGTTCCCCATCTAGTCATTCCCGTAAACCAACTGTTAAACAGCAAAGAGCGATGTGTAAATCAAAGGGTTTAGTATATGATGTTAAAACAAAGAAGTGTCGAGAGGATAAGCGCAAATCCAAGAAATCTCGATCCAAGAAACGACGATCCCCTAAACGACGATCCAAGAAATCTCGTAAACCATCTAGTCATTCTCGTAAACCAACTGTTAAACAGCAAATAGCGATGTGTAAATCAAAGGGTTTAGTATATGATGTTAAAACAAAGAAGTGCCGAGAGGATAAGCGCAAATCCAAGAAATCTCGATCCAAGAAATCTCGATCCAAGAAACGACGATCCAAGAAACGACGATCCAAGAAACGACGATCCCCTAAACCAAAATCCAAGAAATCTCGATCCCCTAAACCAAAATCCAAGAAATCTCGATCCCCTAAACCAAAATCCAAGAAATCTCGATCCCCTAAACCAAAATCCAAGAAATCTCGATCCCCTAAACCAAAATCCCCTAAACCAAAATCCCCTAAACCAAAATCCCCTAAACAAAAGGTCGAAGAAATCGATCTAAATAAATATTACAATAAGTTTTATCGTAGTATGGATTTAAATAATATACCAAATCTAAAATCTATCCCAGAATCTATCAGTAATTTTACAAATATGAAATTACTTGAAATTAATAGAATGCCAAACCTAAAGTCAATTCCTGATTCTATTGGTAATCTACGTAATCTAGAAAAATTAACCATAACTTTTAACCCAAAACTAACATCCCTTCCTGATTCTATCTGTAATCTACGTAAACTAACTAGTTTAGTTTTACATGGTAACTCTCTCACAAAAATCCCAAACTGTATTGGTAATCTTAACTTAATTGAACTAAATATTACAGCTAATAATATCACACGTCTTCCATCATCTATGGGTAAACTATATTTACTAAATGTCTTATTAATGGAACATAATCCAATAAAAGGAACATTACCTATGTTTATCTATAATCTACCTAATTTAAAAATATTACAAACTGACTTACCCTTAAGTGATAAACAAAAGAAAATCGAGGATGACTTAAGGCGTCGTGCTAAAGCAAATGAGAGAGCGCAAGAAGAAGCCAGACAGAATCGAGCGACGCAGCGGCAAATGGGTAGAATGACAATACCGAGTGATTTCTGTAAAAAATATAACTGTGAGCCACAGCAAACACTCAAGAAATGCTATCGAGCAAATGCTCTTAAGATGCATCCTGATAAGAACCCGAATGATCGAGAAAATGCCGAGTGTAAAACAAAACAGCTAAACGGAGATTACCAATCTCTACAAAATGCAGGATACGATATACTACATTCCTGTTAGATCATCTTATAATTATTAGATATAATCTTTAATATCAGACATAATTATAAGATAAAAAGGAGTTGATTAAGTCTATTCGATCCATTTCTTGTACTCCTTTTCAAAATTGGTCAAGTCTTCTGACCACATATCACTCTCAGTCATTTTCTTAAGTTTCTTAATTGTTTTTTCAACACGGTCGATATTCGCTTCGAGCCGAGTGATATTCGCTAGAGTGAATGTGTTTATAGGTATATTTAACAAATACTTGTAATTTTTATCATCGATCGACTTGTCATATCTCATACCTTCCAACTCTTTAATAATATCTTCCTCTTTACGACGAAATACAATAATCTTATTATCATTTACCTCGACAATAAATCTGAGTTTATTATTATACTCCATCAACTCTTTCTTTAGTTTATCAAGCTTCCATTTCTTTCGTTCAGTATACAGACTATATCTCTTGGAACAGAAATACTCAATAATACTATCAACATCGTCAAATTTCTTCAGTTTTCCATCCTCCACAAACAACACCATATTACTAGTTGAAATACTATTAGTCAATTTCAATTTTTCTAAAGTTGCACCTTCCATTGTAATTTCAAATTTGGGAACATCTGCTGTATGTTTAAGTTTTAGATTTGATATCATTTTACTCTCTAGCATTTTCTCGAGTTGTTCCTTATACTTATCTGTCCATAAACCTACGGGTAGTTCATTAATGGTATATTTATTGCCACCATCACTCACAATATTTCCATAACTAGTGGTGCGATATTCATCTCGTCGTTCCATTTTACCGGTATGTCCCCGATAATACGGCAATAATTCAGGGAGTAATGAATATTTACCTTCATCATCATCTTGAAATATGGTTTGTCGTTTCAACCAAGTTCGAACGCAATCAACTAATTCCAGAGGATTATACATAGGAACGGATGTTGACCAACCAGTTCCTATGCCTGAACTACATCCATTTACCAAGAGAGTAGGGATAATTGGAAGATAGTATTCTGGTTCAACGAGTTCGCCATCACTCATTGCGCGTTTAAGAAGGAAATCGTCGTCTTCTGGGAAAATAGCACGTGTGATTTTTTCTCGTCGTAAAAAGATGTAACGAGGACTAGCAGCGTCAGCACCTCCCGCAAGTCGTGTTCCAAACTGACCGCATCCCCTCAAGAAATTTATATTGTTACTTCCTACGAAATTCTGTGCCATTTTAACGATGGTGCCATTTAAACATTGTTCGCCGTGATGATAGCACGTTTTTTCACTTACGAAACCGCTAAATTGTGCGACCTTCATTTCAGTCTTTTCGAAATCTTTTCTAAGAAAGGATGCATACAATATCTTTCTCTGAGACTCCTTAAGACCATCAAATAGATTAGGAATACTTCTCTCGCAATCACTAATCGAGAATTTAATCAATTCATTATCGATAAATGAAGTGATGGTCATATCAGAGATTTCATCTGGATTATCAATAACACTAATCTTATCTGGATCATAGGAAGTCAACCATTTTTTCCGTTCATTTGCTCGCTTATTATTAAATACCTTATCTAGACTAGATTTACATTCTGTTGTCGGGATAAACTGCAATATCTTCTTGCCAAATTCTTTATCGATTTCAGCATTTTTATAGGTTCCCAATCCCTTGTAGTATTTAGGTTTTTGTTTAGGTTTATTGGTCTTGATATATTTTTTGAATGTTTCTTCGCGGTAGAATGCGATATTACCGACTTTAACAATGGGTGTTTGCATTGAATATACAAAAGGGATTGTTCGTTCTAGAATACTAGGAAAGAGATAACTAATAAAATTAAGAATAAGAGAAGAGATGTGAATGCCGTCAACATCACTATCGGTGTTGATGATAATTCTACCATATCTGAGTGATGAGAAATTTTTATCATTTGTATAATCAATACCTTGTTTAAGACCAATGATGTTAATTAATTCGGGTATTTCTTTGTTACTAGAGATGGTAGTTGGAGATGCATTTCTAACATTCAATAGTTTACCACGAAGTGGGTAAATACCAAACCAATCTCGTCCTTTTTTACCAAATGCACCACGACTTTCTGTTATACCACGTGTTGCAAATGTTTTAGCTGATAATCCTTCGCACAATATAAGACAACACTCAATCCATTTATTTTTGTGACGAGTATCTCTGCTGTAATTAGCGGGATCATAACCATCAATCTTGGAATATGCTTTGGTCGTTTTCTCAATTTTTTTAAGTGATTGGAGTTCCTTTGTTTCTATAATTTCTCGGATACTCTTAATAATATCCCATTTCATAATGTTAGTAATCGATTTTGTTGGGACATTAACATCTACATTCGGTGCAACAAGACGATGTTTCATCTGACTTGAAAAACGAGGATTTGGAATAGTAGCACTCACAAATATTCTAAAGAACCTCTTAATATCCTTTAGAGTTAGGTTTGCTTTTTTAGATTTATTGATTTTTTCTAGGATTGGTCTAAGAATTGCTTCTGTCCAAGCACTCAAGTGTACGCCTCCTTCACAGTTAAATATACCATTAACATAGCATATATGTTCAAAATCAGTGCTTTCACTGCTTGTTACAACGACTTCACAGTTTTTACTCGAAAGGGTAATACTAGGTTTGTCTCCAAAGAGTTTGCTATATATTTGCAATGATTTAATCTGTATTTTTTTACCATTAACAAAAACTGGTAATTTAGTAGACATAGCTGCATCATAGGCGGATTTATAGTATAGTGCTAGAATATCGTCATCATACCCATCAACACCAAATCGACGAAAATCGGGTGTATATATAATTTCAACGCTACTCTTATCACTAGAGATATCACGTACAATATCTTTACCAGAAGTTGTCATATTATCTTTCCACGTCTTTTGAAATTTCTTCTTATTAACAGGATCGTGAACAATGATTTTGAATTCATTAGAAAATATATTGGTGACATTAGCACCGATTCCATTTCTTCCACTACTAAATCGTTGTTCATCGTCATCGTAGTTACTCCCAGTAAGTAAGTATCCAAATACTAAATCAGGTATATATATCTTCTCTTTGGGATGACGTACGACAGGAATACTAAGACCATCATTCCAAATAGATGTCTGACCGGTTTCATGATCTATAGTAATTTTAATTTTTGTAGACGGAGTATCACTATCTCGACTACGCCACACATTATCAATACTATTTGATAAAATTTCGTTGAATATCTTGAGAAAACCAGGAGTATAGGTTACATTCTTCTTAATGATATAATCATCTTCAAGTACCCATTCTTCATTCTTTTCTGGACGAATCGAACCAATATAAGTGTCGGGACGTTTAAGAACATGTGTTTTATGGTCAAGTTTCTGGTAATTACTCATTTTTCTAATTTAATAATTATTCATTTAAATTTCAAATTTAATCAGTATATATAAAATGACTATAAATTATACATCTATTTGGTTTCCAGAGTCCCTTCTTAGTACTTGGTTAGGCGCTTCTATTATCACGCTCACAACTAGTCTACTCTTCTATCATATGACCAGAGTTAAGTCATTAGAGATGAATTCTCGTATCGCTGGGGTATTTGCGGTCGCTCTTATTCTTATGAGTATTGGTATTGCTATCGTATCTATATTTCCTTATTACCAACGAATTGGATATATTCTAGAAGATGAAAAAGATAAAAACGACCCTGAAAAGATGCGTCGTTCTAATCTAGAGAATGAATATCGCATCTTATATACTACATTATGTAGTGTTATTATATTTATAGAAGTGGGTATTGCAATCACTATCTTTCGTGGGACCTTTTTTTCTAATATAAAGAAGTGAAGTCGGTTTATATAAATGGCACTTCAGGTTAAATTATTAAATGAACGAGCAATTATTCCGACCCGTGGTTCGGAGAATTCTGCTGGGTATGATCTGTATAGTTGTGAAAATATCACGATTTCGTCTAAAGGTAAGGGATTATGTGGGACTGGAATCGCTATTAATATGCATACGATGGATGATGTGTATGGAAGAATCGCACCGAGATCGGGATGGGCAAGTAAGTATCATATAGATATAGGTGCAGGAGTTATAGATAAGGATTATAGGGGGGAGGTTAAGGTATTGTTGTTTAATCATTCTGAAAAGGATTTGGATGTTAAGGTAGGAGATAGGATAGCGCAGATGATTGTAGAGAGATGTTTATTTTTGCCGATTGAGGGGGTATGTGATTTGAATAATACGGAAAGAGGAGAAGGAGGGTTTGGTTCAACGGGAATGTAGAAATAAAATTTGATAATAAAAAGAGTTCCTTTTTTATTATTAAAATGAGATTACTGATACTAAATTTATTATCATTTATTAAACTTTGTTATGCACCATCGAGTGCAAAGTCAGCCAAGACACCATCGAGTGCAAAGTCAGCCAAGACACCATCGAGTGCAAAGTCAGCCAAGACACCATCGAGTGCAAATCTTGATGAGAATACTACTATATCTACAATAACTAGTTTAATCAGTAATTTATCTACAATAAACTTACTAGAAAATACAACTAGTTTAATCAGTAATTTATCTACAATAAACTTACTAGAAAATACAACTAGTTTAATCAGTAATTTATCTAC
>Ga0114934_10002102_pt1 | contig 12833 bp, 9 predicted proteins | sample 4SBtaG_2_FD_99695 | JGI IMG/M metagenome (GOLD analysis project Ga0114934, IMG submission 99695) | Deep subsurface microbial communities from Kolumbo volcano to uncover new lineages of life (NeLLi) - 4SBTROV10_white metaG | ecosystem: Environmental > Aquatic > Marine > Volcanic ... | reverse complement strand
AATGCTTGCAGCAGCTTAAACCCTACACCACACCCTGAAAGTTCTTTATAGGGATACTGACAATCTGCCCGTTTGGGATCTAAGACAGCAATGGCATCAGGAAGCTTATCCCCCGGCGTGTGATGGTCGCAGATAATAACATCTACCCCATTTTTTTTGGCATATTCAACCTTGTCCACCGCTTTGATACCACAATCCAAAGCAATCATCAGAGAACAATCATTTTCCTTGGCAAAGTCGATTCCTTTTGTTGAAATACCGTAGCCCTCTGCTTCGCGATCAGGAATATAATAGATTGGATTCAGTTCCGGAAAATTATTTTTTAAAAAGAGATAAACCAATGCCACCGAAGTGGTTCCATCGACATCATAATCCCCAAAAATCAGTATATTTTTATTAGCTTCGATTTGTTGAGACAATCGTTTCACGGCCTTATCCATATCTGCCATCAGAAAGGGGTCATGCAATTCAGCTATGTTTCCTTTAAAAAAAACTTTGGCTTTATCATAAGTGTCGATATTCCGTTGTAACAATAAAGTCGTTATTGTTTCATCAAAAGGCACACCATTAATATTGAGTATTTCTTGAAAATTAGTAATACTTTGTTTTTCAGGTACAGGCTTTCCAATCCATTTTGGTTCTTTCATAAGTTGTCATTATATTACGATTGTAATATCGTATTAATTTACAAGTGTATTAGAGTCTTGTTTTTTACATTTTAGGATGATGTTGGTACCAAATCTAAAATTAATATTTCTAGTTGATTGTGGCCAAATAAAACCCAAAAAATTATCGGTAGCCATAAATGTTTGGACAGGACCCATTTTAAAAATAAAAGCTAAGCCAACATTTGCAGGACTTCGATTGATAAAAGAATAACTAATTGTGCCGCCAAACCATTTTTTTAATTGTGCATTGGCAGAAACAGTAAACGACGGGTGAATGAGATATTGATAAATCTCAAACCGGCTGAGAAAAGCAAGATTTACTTTTTCTTTCCATTGGTAAGTTCCACCTAAATAGATTTTGGGTGTCAAATAGGAATAATATTTTGATGTTTGACTTTCAGGCTCAAAAATATGAATTACCGAATCTTGGAAATTATCTAAATGGGCTTGATTAATAGAATCGTTTTCTTGTAAATAGGGTTGAACATCCCAGCCGTCATAAGTAAAATCGCCATCCACTTTAAATGTTATCGGATTGTCTTTCCAAGCAATAAAACCAAGGTCAACAACAGAAGAATAAAGCGTAATTTTATTGTTTAGTTTGTAAATGGCACCCAAATCCAAGCCCATCCCCGGATTTCTTCTATCAAAAATCATTTGTTTTATTTCGGTAGGACCAAATTGTGGTAGGGTATCATATTCAAAAATTAATGAATCGCCCTCATAATCATAATCTAAGCGATTTACGGTATAATATGGCTGTGTTACATTTATTTCCATATTGGTATGGAAATCATAGGCATAATCCGATGATGCCGTATTCCAACGGAAATCAGCACGGTGTGTCCACAGATTTACTTTCCCAAACAACAGCTTAGGGCGAACCCCCAGGGTTAACTTATCATTAATCTTTTTAGAAGCCCCCACAGCAAATTCACGATACCAGGTAGCACTTATACCTAAGCCACGAAAATTTACTTCATTATCAATAAATGATTTGCCATTGCCTTCCCAAGCCAGTTGAACTAGATCATGTGGAATGCTAATCTTTGCGTCTATACGGTCTGTCATATTAAACGAAAAATAAAAATCTTTAAAATGATACCCTGCTGAAAACCAATTGACATCTTTCTCCAAAGCGAGATACTCTACTTTTTTTATTTTTTCCAGCATATTGGGGACATCAATAATTAACGAATCTGCCATAATCCCCGTACCATGATGGATTACATCTTTATATTTCAAATTATTATTGCTATAATTGAAATGAATCGGCAGTATACTAAAATAAATTTTGCAGTCATTTTGTTGGGCCGGATTCAATAAGATAGATTGTGGTAGTTGATTATCAAAATAGAGTGTATTGCTTTGTTGTGAAAATACTTGATTTCCCATTAATACAATACCGGTTATTAAAACGATTAATTTTCTCATTTTGCTTTCTCCTCTCCTTTAATATTCCGAAGTATTAATACTTGCTTGAGCTTGTACGCCGAGTTTCATGCTAAGTACATAGTCGGCATAAAATTTTACCAGTTGGGCTTGTTCAAAGTCTTTCGTTTGTACATAGCCGCGAAAACGGATATATTTTGTATTTTCTAAAAGATTGAGTCTTGCTCTGTCATAAAATATTTCAGTTGTTTTGTGCGTTGGAGCAATCACTTTATAATTGGCATCCAAGACACCCGATTCTACGAGATGCATTTCATTTTCTGTGTGAAAAAGGGAATCAAGGATGACATGTGTAGAATCATCAAAATAAACTTGATAATAAACATCTGCGGGCATGCCATTATCCACATTGAATAAAAATTTTACCCACTGTAAGTCATCAAAATCATGAAAATTCTTTGAAAAGTCTGCTTCCGTCGTATCTTCTAAAACAAGATAAGAAGCATAGCCCCAGAGTGGAAGATTAACCTCCATATCTACATCGAACCGGCTGCTATCCGTAGCAAAGTTTTTAGCATATCCAGACGGGTTCAAATAACCGTCCACACCAAACAAAAGATATTTAGGTGATTCATTCAAGATATTCCGCAATTGAGGGAAATTGGCTGTGTCTAAAGTAACCGTTGTTAAAGCCGGATATCCAATATCACTAATTGCCGGCGACTGGATATTGATGGTGGACAATGGGAAGGGAAATGTCGCTGTTGAATTATTAACCGTTGAGAAGGTGGAAAAATCGGCAAAATCCATTGTAAGCGGTAAGCCATAAGAATTGTTAATATAAATATAGATATGCGGATCTTCAAAATAAGCCGTTCCGTTAAAAGCATGATCATATAGCTCAATATGGACCGTATCGATGTTAATCGAAAGGGTGTCTTGTCCTAAATAGCCAAATAACGCATGATAGTCCAGATTATTGAAATCTATGGTAATATCACAACTTTCACCGTTATTGACTGTCCCGGAACCGGAATCATACAATGTTAAATCGTAATTAATAAAAACTTTGTTGGTGTCCGTTCCTGTTAACCCCGTTAAATCAAAAATATAGCCATCAAAGTCAGAAAAAGTAGAACTCGTTGAGAAACTGCCTGAAGCATCGTTAATGTTCACCGTAGTCGAAAAAGGAACCCCGTTTTTTGTCATACCCGGCAGCGTAATAACAAGTGTTCCCGTATGATGAAACGACGACTGAACACTAACAGTCATGTCCAAATATTTTATTATAATACTGTCCAAAAGTTGTGCATTAGCAACCGAAAAAGGATAAGAAATATTGTTTTTAATCAGATGATTTGGATTAAACCCACCGGCATCCACATCCGCTTTTGTATAGGACATCGGGTAGGTCTGATTGGGCAAATGAATAATGTCTTCGGCTTTTGCGGAATAAACCTTTTTTCTGTAAACCAAATACAAAAATCCGGTGCCATCTTCTTCAAACAATTCGTTGTTATCATAATCTTGCAAAACATCTCGAATCTTTAGATCTGCTTTTGCCAAAGGTGCTGCCACATTGGGCTCCCACTGCATGGTTGTGGAAATCTTGTCGGTATCAAAATAATCTTTCACACAGCCGGTTGTAAAAATTAATAGCAGTAAGAACAGGAAGTAACTATATTTTTTCATTTTCTTATAATTTTCTATATTTAATAGACACAAAAATAAACAAAAGGTTTCAGAATTTTATGTCAATCGCCGATATATTTATTTTAATCAAGGTTTTTGGTGTATAGTTTGTTGTTTTTTATACAGTCATCAAAATAATGAAAATTTTGATGAATAATTCGGGCTAATATCAAATATTTTTTTTAAGATTCATATTTCAGAAAGCTAAAAATCAAAACTTTACATAGTAAGGAATATTAATATAGGATGATAAAAAAGATTTGATTTATATTTACATCATAAATTAACAAACAATGGACATTGATTGGTTGCTGAATTATAATCCTGTTTTGCTTGCACTTGGTGCTACGATTTTCACATGGTCTATTACCGCATTAGGTGCTTCAATGGTATTTTTTTTTAAAAAAATAAACCAAAAGGTTTTAAATTCGATGTTAGGATTTGCTGCCGGCGTGATGATAGCCGCAAGTTTTTGGTCTTTGCTGAAACCGGCAATAGAAATGTCTGAAGAAAATGGTACGCTTTCATGGCTTCCCGCTGTGATAGGTTTTCTTTCAGGCGGGGCATTTCTCTTATTGGTAGATAAGATTTTACCGCATTTACACATGGGGTTGTCTATTGATAAAGCAGAAGGTATAAAGACAAGATGGCAAAGAAGTGTTCTCCTCGTACTTGCCATTACATTACACAATATTCCAGAGGGATTGGCTGTAGGTGTTGCTTTTGGTGCATTAGCCAACAATCCTGATAGTGGTATGCTTGCCGGTGCCATAGTCCTTGCATTTGGCATTGGTTTACAAAATTTTCCGGAAGGTGCAGCCGTATCAATTCCACTTCGCAGGGAAGGATTTTCGAGATTAAAGGCGTTTAACTATGGTCAGCTTTCCGGCATTGTCGAACCTATTGCAGGCGTAATCGGAGCCTATTTGGTTTTGTCAATCACACCACTATTGCCTTACGCACTTTCATTTGCTGCGGGAGCAATGATTTTTGTTGTTATCGAGGAGTTAATCCCTGAATCACAAACCGGAAATGAGACGGATTTTTCTACAATTGGAGCAATGATAGGATTTGCAGTTATGATGTTTTTAGATGTTGCTTTAGGATAGATTACGGCATAAATATAATGCTATAAACTATTTTCTATGAAGGCATTCCTTTGAAGATTACGGCAAGATATATTTCTATCCTTGATCCCGGTTTTGTTTTTTCCGGACAAAATACCGCATAAAAAACATGGCAGTAGAAATAATCCCTATAATATAAAGCATATAGCTTTCTTTAAACCCGAGCCGATAAGTACGATATATAGCCATCCCTGTACTGACAATAGCAAATATCAACCACAGTTTTTCTAAGAAATAAGTTATTTTATTAGTCTTCAATGTAAACAGTCCCCTTTATTTTTTTAATTTTATATTGTGACATATCTTCATTAGCTTCAAAACCATCACCAAAAATTATTTCTTCAGGTGTTTGAATTTTGACATATTTATCCGAATAGATAATTTTTTTTTCTTGATCCCAATATAATTCTTCGGCAAATAATTTTTCGCCATCACTATTTTGCGCAACCACATTGTTTTTTGCCCACCACAATTTCTTATTCACAAAATACTTTGCCCATTCGGCACGAATAGAAGATTCCGGGGTGGGAAAATGCTCAAAGTGCTTTGCATTAAACCCCTTTGGGAATAAGATATATGGTTTCTTATTATTGGAATATTGAATCATTTCCTTGGCAAAAAGTTGAAAATACAGCTTTGCTGAATCAGAACGAAAAATAGAAATGTCTAAAGCCCTCATTTCAGGATATCGATAATGATTAGTGAGCGATACCACCTCATTGATATCATTTTTACAAGATATCATTGTCACTATCAAAACAATGAATAACCAGCCTTTACGGAGGTAATCAGACATATATCTTTTCAGAACAAACAAATCTTAATGTGTAAACCGGGCTTTGGTTGTTTCATTTATCCAGCACCCAACAGTATAAGAGTCGCCTTCTTTTACATTATTAAAGAAAGCATTTTCTTGGTTTGGGAAATAAGCGGAATATTTACTAATATATTGGTTTGCTTTTTCGGCACATGATGGGTCCACAGCTTTTGCTTTGAGAAATTTATCCACAGCTACCCAGTAAACAGCTCTTTGATGAAATTCGTCTTCCCCACATTTTTTGCTACTGCCGGCATAGAGGCTTCCAATCAACAGATAGGGCTCACCCCAATTGGGCCGTATAGCTAATGCTTTATAAGCATAACTGCGAGCCGCTTCGTTTTGTCCGAGTTTTCCTCCCAGAATAGTTGCTAATTCAAAATAGTAATCGGCTTTAACTTCAGTAGTTGAGTCGGTATGACTGATTGCTTCTTTGTAATATTCTACTGCTTTGGAATATTGTTGTTTTTTTAAAAAAACTTTTGCCAAACCATAGGCTGCTTCGGCAGAAGGTTCTTGTTTGTAGAGTGCTTCCGCTGCTTTGGCATATAAATCATCATCAGTACACCCGATTTTGTCTAAAATCTTTAATACTTGTTTTAGAAAATCGACATTTTCTTTATTGGTCTCAAATTTAGGCGAATAAATACCGACTAAAGTTTCGCAATCGGCGGCACCACTCTTGGCAAAAAGATTTTCAAGTGCTGCTTGATATTTTTTTATCCTGTCTTTTTTCTTTTGGTCTTGCTGTGAGTTGTATTGCTTATCCATTGCAGAAGACGCTGTTGAAAAGTCATTAATCAACTGTTCTTTCTCATTTTCATTGTTTACGAATTTATTTAATGACGCTTGAAACAAAACCAGCATAGTAGCAGCCGGTGTTTTGTCTTTCAGTATTTCATGCGATTTTGTAGCAATATCATATACTTCATTATATCGTGAGTTGTCATACCGATATAAATCAACTGCTTTTCGTGCTAAGTTTTGACCTTCATGTGCAAAATATTTTATTCGCTGATCATAAATCATCATCAATGTATCTACTAATTTTTTCTTTATAGCATCATCTTTTTCATTTTTAATGAGATAACGATAAATTTTAACACCGTCGATATAAATATTTTTTGTTGCTCTCGGGCAATCTTTAAAAACCTTCCGCCAACCCGGAAGTGCTTCGGTATAATTTTTTTGTTTTACATATTCTTTGTACAACGAAAGATTCATCATACATTGAATGGAGTCTTTACCATATTTGCTTTCTGTTTGTGTGTCTGTTGAACTATTTTGTCCTGAAACAGTCATTCCTACTAATAAAAATAATCCCAATATAAAACTTACTTTTCTCATTTTCTAAAATTTTTTATTCAAACTTAGATTTAACAAACCAAATATCGTGCAAATTTAAATTAATTCGTAAAAGTCCGTAATATTCTTCTATCAAATTATTATTAATAGTGCCTCTTTTCCCAAAATCCAAAGACAAATTAACCATGGTTTTTGTTTTTCGCAAAGGGAGTCCCATGCCAAAAGTTATTCCATATTGTTTTAACTGATAATCGTTTATTAATAAGTTGGTATTTTCAAAATAGCCGCCGAAACGATAGGCTACCCGCTTAAAATAATGACCATAAGCATTATTGTCCGGTATAATGCGAGCACCAAAATGTAATTGGGTTTCATCTGTCATTTTAGCACTTTTACTATTTATTTCCATTTTTGACCACTGAGCAAAAGAATAATCGGCAGCAAACAGCCATTTTTTCATTTCAAAAGATACACCGAGTCCGTAACGCATGGGCATGTTAATTAATTTGCCCGTGTTCTCGGAATATACCACTGTATCAACAATGGTGGTATTCAAGAAAATAGACTTGGTAGCCAAATAACTGCTTTTAGCTTTTAGTTCTTGAGCATTATCAAAAATTAGCCCAATGCTGTAACGCCTATCGTCATTAATTTTTTTGTGAAAATTTATTCCATAGTTAAAATAAAAATCATTGACTACCAGTCGATTTCGCAAAGAACTGTAATAATACTCACTCGAAGGTAAAATGGCAGAATTAAAATGATCTAAATAGCCATAAACAAATGCCGCATTAATGCCTACCGATAGATTTTTGTGTAAAGCAAAACCATTTCCAAACAAAAACCGGTTTAAACCGCCATCGCCTTTAAAATAATAACTGACATCGCCTATTCCTTGCTCGTTTTGCTGAGATTCAATAGCATAGCCACAGCTGCTAAAGGGTGTAAGTCCTATGGTTGTCCCCCACCACTTACTAATCCTAAATCCCATAAGTAAATGATTGGTATTTGACTGTAAATCATAATCGGAACCTGCTTGTGTTTTAAAATAATTATAGCGATTGGTTACCGTTAAATCAAAAATAAAACTTAAACTATCGCGTGCAGTATAAGATGCCGGATTAATAGGGTTAATTGATGTATTGCCGAATAATCCTATGGCAGCATACCCCATCCCTGTTGCTGGAGCTGAGAAAGAATACTGTCTGTCACCAATACCGTAAATTGAATAGGGGGACGACGAAAATTGAGCCTGTAAAATGCCGGAACATAAAAGTGCTGCTATTGCCAGCAATAACTTACTTCCTATTAAATTTGTATAATTCATATATGCCTTCTAAAACTAAATTTGGGAGTACAAAGATGTCATTTTTAATGAACCTGTGCAAAAAATTGGCATCTCCTCCGGTAAAAATAACTTTTGAATCGGGATTTTGTTGTCTAAAAGCAAGAATAATTCCCTCAATTTCTTTTATAATGCCTCCGATTACTCCACTTAAAATGGCTTCGTCAGTTGAGCATCCAATATCGGGAAAATTTTCTTTTTTTTCGAGCAATGGCAATTTTCCCGTAAATGAATGGAGTGCTTTAAGTCGTAAATTAATACCGGGCGAAATATTGCCTCCAAGAAACAGCCTTTCTTTACTTACAAAATCGAAAGTAATGGCAGTGCCGGCATCAATAATTAATAATGGTGTTTGGGGAAATTTGGCAATGGCTCCGGCAACAGCAGCCATTCTGTCTTTTCCAAGTGTTTCAGGTGTTCTATAATTATTTTTGAAAAATAGTTTTGTTTTATTATCAATTAAAAAGAGCTCAATATTTTTTTCCGGCAAAAACGACTTCAAATAAAATTTTTCTGAAACATCACAAATTGCAACGGTTTTAATATCTTGAAATTTATTAAATATATTATTAATAAATCCTTTGTTTTCAGTGATTCTCAAAGTTTCAGTATGTGTTAATTTCCCTGATGAAAATATTCCTGATTTAATGTTTGTATTGCCGAGGTCTAGGGCGAGTAACATGAATTTTTCTTAAATTTTGTGTTTTGTAAAAATATAATCTTTATCTTTACCCTAGAAATATTCACAAATGAAATTGCGTTAATGGCAAAAAGAATAATCATACTTGAGGATGATAAAACACTAGCACTTATCTATAAAATGTTTTTATATGACATTGGCTATCAGAATGTTGAGTTTTTTAACGGTGCTGAAAAAGCGATTGAATTTGCTGAAAAATATAATCCGGATATTGCCTTAGTTGACATTTCACTATCGGGAGAGATGCAGGGTATTGAAGCAGCAGAGATATTACAATCAGAATTTAACATTCCTGTAATCTATATTAGCGGACATAAAGAAGAAGATATCGTTCAAGAGGCATTGCGGTCAAACTCATACGGGTATTTGATAAAACCAATAAATAAGGATGATCTTCGTGTTGCTATTGATTTGGCACTTTTAAAACATCAAAAGGATAAAGATGCCGGGATTGAGAAACAGATTGTTAACCGGATAGATATTGGGATATTGGTTTCTTCACATGAAGGCGAACTCACCTTTGCCAATGAAGCAGCCAAAAGATTACTTTCAATTCCAAGAAAATATAAGCAGAAACAGGTATCAGAATTTCTTTTCGGCGAAAAATTTATTTTTGATAATGAATTAATTAAGAAAATATTTGCACATAAAGTCGATGAATTAGAGTTTATACGAAAAGATATAAACAAAGTTTTTCTAATAAAATTTTATGTTAATGAGGATACGGAAAAAACGCAAAAACAGATTTTCTCTCTTGTTCACGATATCACTGACAATAAAAAAATTCAAGATAACCAAAAATTCGTAGATTATAGTCTAAGAACTATTTTTGATGAAGCAAAAGAAGCCATCTTTATTATTGACAGAGATTTTTCATTAGTCGATTTCAATAAAACTGCCACTTTATATTCTGATGATCATTGGGGGACACGATTGGTTAAAGGAAAAGAAATTTTTAAATCTTTTCCTTCCCTAAAGATAAACGAAATTAAAGAATTTAGAAAACTATTCAATAATTCTTTTGAAGGCATTTCGCATTATTTAGATAGGACATTTGAATTAAAAGGGGAACAAAAATTCTTTAAGATTAATGTTTTCCCTATCTTCTCAGGCTCCAAAAACAATGTATCTCTCGTTGGGATTTCGTGGTATGACAACACCTATGAAGTTGAGTTGGAAAAGGAACTGGAAGAAATACGAATGGAAATAAAACCATTATTTGACAGTAGTTTCCAACGATTTTATTTGTCCGATTTACAATATCGTGTTATCGCTTTTAATAAAGCTGCCGAAGAGATTATTTTTAAAGAATATAATCATGTATTGAAAAAGGGAGACTCCGTTTTAAATTTTGTTCCAAAAGAAATTGGGGTGGATGGTTTTCGTGAAATGTTTAAAAAGGCGTTGAACTATGAGCATGCATTTTTTAAAATTAAGGTTGATTCGCCTATTGGAGAATATTGGAATGAAACACATTTAGACCCGATATTGAATTCGAAAGGGGAAATTACCAGAATCTTAATTTGGACAATTGATGTTACAGAGCAAGAAAAAAATATACAAGCACTCCAAGAAAGCCAAAAACGATATGAATTAATTGCTAATGGTGCAAATGATGGTTTGTGGGATTGGGATTTAAGAACGAACGAAATTTATCTTTCACCGCGTTGGAAAAACCTATTAGGGTATAAAGATGATGAATTGCCTAATAAATTTGGTGTTCATGATAGTTTGATTCATCCTGATGACAAAAAGTATTGTGAAAAAGAATTACAGAAATATATCGATGGTGAAATTGATCTTTATTCCGTTGAAATAAGATTAAAACATAAATCTGGAAAATATATTTGGGTGCTTGAAAGAGGATTTGCACAAAGAGATGAAAATGGGAAACCTGTTAGAGTTGCCGGTTCAATAACTGACATCTCCGAACAAAAAAATATAGAAGAAAAACTTAGAAATGCCAATAAACAACTAATGGAAGAACGAAAAATGTTTATGGCGGGCGATTTGTTGGTCTATCGTTTAATTATTGATAATAGCAACAATATTCGTGTCAAATACTTAACAGAAAATATTATTAATATTTTTGGTTATACGAATCTGGATTTTGTTTCGGAGAACATAAAATTTGAAGATATTATTTATCCTGAAGACAAAATGATTTTTTACAATGACCTCAATAATATAAAAAAACAAAATAAAAATAATTTTGAATTTTCACCTATTCGTTTTGTGAAGAAAAATAAGTCTTATATTTGGATAAAAAACTTTGCTACCGTTGTTAACAATAAAACAGATGCCTTTGAATTGTTGGGTTATATTGTTGATTTAAGCAGTTTGCTCGATGCAAAGCCAATGATGAATGAAAAGCAAAAGAAAATTATTGAATTTTTCGTTAATACCAGTGAACCTATTATTGCTATACAGAACGAAAAAGTAATTGAAGTAAATAATCCGGCACAAGATTTATTTGGATATAGCGAAGCAGAATTTAAAGGGAAAAATATATCTGACATATTTTATTGTGAAAAAGAACCGGTAAACAGTCGTTTTCGACGAAAGCAGGAAGAAAAAAAACAAAAAATAATTCATTGGAAATGCGTTCGTAAAGACAAATCGATTTTTGATGCGGAAATGAGCTTCAATCTTATAAAACATGGCAATGAAACAACTAATTACCTTATCATCAGAGGCATATCAAAGCGTAAAAAAATGGAAGAAGAACTGCGAAAGAGCGAACAAGTTTATCGTAGTTTGTTAAATGCTATTCCCGATTTATTTTTTGTAATGGATATTAACGGTAAGTATTTGGATTACAGAGCAGATGAAAAATCACCATTATTTGTTGATCCGAAAACAATTATTGGCAAATCGCTTCATGACTTTTTTAGCGAAGATACTGTTAAAGATATTTTAAGTAAAATTAAAATTGCTATCGAAGAAGATAAGGTACAGACGGTTTTCTATACCTTGCCGTCAAATATTGGAGACCGGAATTTTGAAGCAAGAATATCAAAAATGGATGAGTCTAAAATACTATCTATTGTTCGTGACATCACTGACCAAAAGTGATCTGAAAACTGCCAATACCTCTTGAATACTTTCTACATTCTCTTTTATGAGTAATGCCCTGTCATTTTTATCTGCCAATCGTATATCATTCAACTTTGATAATTGGTGCAAAAGATTGCCAAATGTCTCTGATTGAAAGAATGCGGGGTCATTGGTAAATGTTGCCCGTAAAGTGTTGTTTTTTAAAAATATTTTAGTGATTCCCATTGACATTGCCACCCAGCGAATTTTTACGAGGGTCAATAAGTCTTCACTTTCTTTTGGCAATCTTCCAAAACGGTCTAGCAGTTGTTGTTGAAATTCAAAAAGTTCCTCTTCGGTAGTTAATCTGTTTAGCTCTTTGTAGAGTTTTAGCCGTGCAGTAGAATTATTAATATAGTCATCCGGAAACATTATTTGAAAATCAGTATCAATAACACAATCATTGACCCAGTATTTCTTTTGTTCCACAGATGATTGATTGGCAATTTCCTCAGCCACTTCGTTATCTTCAATTTTTAATTCGATAAGTGCTTCGTCCAAAATCTTTTGATAGGTTTCCATCCCAATTTCATTAATAAATCCACTTTGCTCTGCACCAAGCAGATTGCCGGCACCACGAATTTCCAAGTCTTGTAACGCAATATTAAACCCGCTGCCTAATTCGGAAAACTCAACCAGTGCTGATAATTTTTGTCTTGTTTCTCCCGGTAAAGTATTTAACGGCGGTGTT
>Ga0114934_10002101_pt1 | contig 12841 bp, 13 predicted proteins | sample 4SBtaG_2_FD_99695 | JGI IMG/M metagenome (GOLD analysis project Ga0114934, IMG submission 99695) | Deep subsurface microbial communities from Kolumbo volcano to uncover new lineages of life (NeLLi) - 4SBTROV10_white metaG | ecosystem: Environmental > Aquatic > Marine > Volcanic ... | reverse complement strand
GGAGCTATTAAATCTGATTTAACACTAGCAGACAGAACATTTATATGTCCAGAATGTAAATACACAATAGATAGAGACTTAAATGCTAGTATAAACATACTTAGAGAAGCTTTAAAACAAACTGATACCGAGGAATAACCGGAACTCAGTATAAAAATGATGCTTGTGGAGGTTACTCAATAGAGGACCAGAGAAACAAGAAATAATGGGTTTATATTTTGTTATATAAACTTATATAGATTTATATATGTTATATAAATTTATATTTATTTGTTATTATGAATTAGTAGGTCTTGAGGCGTTACTAAGGTGGAATCATTCAACTAAAGGTCTCCTGACTCCGGATAAATTTTTAGACAACATATATATGCATGGTTTTATGAAAGATATCGACAAGTTTGTAATTAATAGAGCTAAAAAAGATTTACAAATTCTAAGAAATAATGGTTATAATCACTCAATTTCAATTAATGTGAGTGTGTCAAACCCGGTAGACTGTAATTTAGAGGACCTTGAAATTGAAATTACTGAGATAGAAATGGTAGTTGACAGAGAAATAGTATCAAAATATTTAAAAAGTATTCCAAATAAAATTTTGCTTGATGATTTTGGGACAGGATTTTCATCATTACAATATCTCCAAGATTTTAAAATAGATACTTTAAAGATAGACAGAGCTTTTATATCTAGCATACCTAGAAATACTGTCGTGCTTGAAACTATTATAATGTTAGCTAGGATGTTGAATATTGATTTAATAGCAGAAGGTGTTGAAACTAAAGAACAATTAGATTGGTGTAAAGCACATAATGTATATGTTATACAAGGATTTTACTATGATAAACCAGAATCATTAAATTATGTTATAAATAAATATTTAAGTTAGTGTTAAGCAAAATTTGGTTATTATATAAAAAATTCAATCGCTTTAAGTTTATTTAAATATTAAGTACCTAAATAAATTTAGAGGGGTTGAAATGAATTCGACTAGAGTACAATTAGCACGAGAAACAAGCATTCTTGAACAAGAATTAAAACTGTTCAAAAAAAACATAAACGCAAACTCAGAAGATTATTTACCGGTACGAGTGGTAGCGTAACGGATAGGTTGCTTAGCGCCTATTTACCAAAGCTAAGCAAATATGCCTTTTTAGCGAGATAGATTTATATATATTTTAAGCTTGTAAAATTTCAACTGTGAAAGTATTTTAGGAAGGGAGTTTCGATACTCCCCAACTCCACCATGTTTAAGGTTATTTACAAAGGATTGAAAATGTATGTTAAAAATAAAAAAGCATTTTTTGAGTACACTCTAACAGATAGTATCGAAGTAGGAATCGTACTAAAAGGAAATGAAGTAAAACTAATTCAAGAAAACAAGATAGATTTAACTGGTAGCTATGTGGATATTGAAAAAAATGAAGTATGGCTTTTAAACAGCACAGTATCCGGTGTAAATTTTGATAAGTTTTTTCAAAAACACAAAATAGGTGACTACCCTCTTATAGACTCTGTGTACACATCAGTTAAAAGACCAAGAAAATTGTTACTACATAAAAATGAAATTGAAAAATACAAAAAAATGTTGACCAAGGGTTACACACTTATTGTATCTGAAATGTATTCAGATAAAAATAACCGCATAAAATGTACCCTTAATTTAGCAAAAGGTAAAAAATTACATGACAAACGTGAGGCGATAAAACAGAGAGATTTAGAAAGGTCGCTTAAAAATAAAGATTTTAAGGAGTAAAATTAAAATGTTAATACCAAAAAATTACGCACTATCAAACGAAATTGCTAAAAATGCAGGGATGCATATCGCTAATTTTAGTATGTTATTAAAAGATAATGAAGACGACTCTGTAGCTATAAAATACGGGGCGTGCACATTTATTAACACTAAATCAGATAGGTTACCAAAGTATTTTTACAAAGCTATACATGCTGGTAAATTAGCAGACTTGACAGATTATATATTATTAAGTTATTTGAGAACAGAATTAGAGTGCTCTGAAAAAAATATAATGGATTTAAAGATTGGTGAACCTCAAAAAATAGTAGTACAAGGTAAAAAATTTGTTAAATTTAACAAAGAATTTACAGAAGCAATACGAGACAAAGTAATAACAACAGTGGATGCCTCTGAGTTTAAAGAATTAAATGTGGAAGGTGTTAAATTAAACAGCAAGAAATATATGGTATGGTATTGATATATACATAAAAAAGAGAAAATATGCGATATAAAGTTATATAAATTGTTATGTTACTTTAAATATAAATACATAAAAAAGAGAAAATATGTCAGTACTAGGTGATATAAACACAAGAAATTACTCACAAAAAACAAACTATCAATGTGGCTCTAGCGAGATGAATTTACTGCCATTTTATGCAACAGAAGTGTCATTGCCAGGGATTTCAACAAATGTGATTGAAACATCTGGTAGAGCAGGTGCTGCAATAAATATGTCTCCCGCTGATATGGTATACAACCCGTTATCTGTTACAGTGCTTTTAGATGAAGACTACAAAGTATGGCAAGATATTATGAATTCAATCCATATTGATGTGAAAAACGGGACTTTTAAAAACCAATATTTTGATTTTTGGATCGAAGTTTTTAATGATATGGGTAAATCCGTTATGAAAGTTGAATACCACAGTTGTACTATAGAATCCATATCTGATTTAGAGCTATCAACAAGTGATGATACCACCGAACAAACATTTACAATAGATATAAAGTATGACTGGTTTGAAATTATCAAAAATGATGTCCCTACGCTCAGAGTTTAAAATATGTTGAAATTTTAAGTACTCTTACTATATAATTAATATATATTTAAAATGTAAAAAAGGAATTGAGTGAAACCCAAAAGAATCAAGCATGATTATACAAGTGAAGTAGAACTTAGTTCACTACTCATACGTGAAAAAAACAAAAAAATAGGCAAAAATTTACCACTTACTTACAACAGTAGGATAAATGAATACATCACAATGCATACTAAACTTAATCGTATCAAATACGAAAAGAATAGTAAAAAATACTTCCAAAAAAATGCATTGAAAAATAAGATAAGAGATAGAATTATATTTTTATCAGAACGAACAAATATTGATGACGCTTCACACGAACGGTTTGGTGAAGTTATATTGCTTATGATAAAACATATACTTACAAAACCTAATTTTTCAGGTTACACATATGCTACTGATTTTTATTCTGACGCAATCTACAAAATATTTACTTATTTACATAACTTTGATCATACTCTTATATCTGAAAGAACAAACAACAGAGTTAATGCTTTTGCTTATATTTCTCAAATTATACACAACAGTATTGTTTTTATAATAAAAAAGAAGAATAATGAGAATAAAAAAATAAACAATGTTGTTGATAGTAAAATATGTGATTTAGGTATTGATATTACTAATCACAAAAAAGAAGCTCATTTGTCGCACGCCGGTGATGTGTACGGATTTAAAAAACAAAAAGTAATCGAGTTTTTTTTAAATGAAAACAATAGTCTTTTTGATGAAGTAACGAATATTAGAAAAACACTTGGAGATAAAATAGCATACTTATATTATCCTGAAAGTTATAAAATAAGTATCGAGGAATTTTATAAGATTAAACCATTTTTAAATAATATCAATGTATTATCTATGAAACATTACAAAAAACAGAGGTCACAGTATGCACTTTAGGGATGAAATATCAGTGCCATTTAAAGATGATGATACCACGGTATTAATGCAATTACTAGATCACCTCGGTAAAAGAACTGAAGGAAGCCTAACAGATTATATTATAGATTTTTGTGACTCACATAGTTATCATATTGAAGATGTCGCTGACTTGATTAAAAATAATAAAAATATTAAGCGAATACTAAAAGAAGATTGTGTAAATCATAAAATAATAAGAGAGAGTAAACCAACAGAAATTATAGACGAGTGGTAAACAACCTTTTTATTTTTAAAACTTAAGTATAAATAACCAAAAAGGTTGTCTATATTGAATAAACAAGATAAACTTGTTCAATTATCTCAAAAAGATATACTCCCATTAAAAACTAAATTATGGCTTAGTAATGATAAAAAATGTCCTTTACTAGGAGTAGAGGTGCCACTTGAAAAAATGACTCTCGATCATATACACAAGTTAAAATCAGAAGAGGCGTCTGAACAAAAAGGTACAGTTAGAAATGCTATAGAATTTCGCGCAAATGCTCTCGAAGGAAAGATTTTTAACAACTGGAAAAGATATTTTGGAAACGATGAAAGTAAACATCCTATTAAGCTTCCTGATTTTCTTAGAAATCTAGCGGATTATTTAGAAGCAGGCGCTTATTGTGAGAATGGGGCTTATTTTATTCACCCTACTGAAAAACCACAAGAACCAAAAGTTTCAAAAGCAAATTATAACAAACTTTTAAAACAATATAAACAATCCAACAAAAAGAAAAAATTTCCACCCTATCCTAAATCTAAAAAACTAACAAAACCACTGAAACAATTGTTTGATGAGTTCGACATATCACCATACAACACACTTGAAACATCTTAATTATGTTATTTAAAGTTAAACAGGTTTAAGATAATTTTATTTTTTATAACATTTTTTAACGTGTATTTAAGCATATTTACTATATAATTAAACATGAGAAAAAATATTGACGAAACATTAAGTAATATGTACATATCCGAAAACTACAAACAAACTACACTGTTTTATGCACATATGTTGGCTCAAGTGAATATAAAGATGGAAAACATATCAGCACCAGCCGGAGTTTCTTATGAACTCGACCATTATAATTTATACATAAATGATGAATTGTTTGGTAAATATAACTTAAATGATAGAATCTTTATATTAATTCATGAGATGTTACACATTTTAATGGGCCATCTGAATATGAGAGAGTTCGATAATAAAGAGTTGGCGAATATAGCGCATGATACTGCAATCAATCAATTAATACCAAATTTAGAGATTCCAAATGACGCATTATTACCATCTTCCGAATGTTATGATAATGCAAAAGTAAAGGAATCCAGTGAGTATTACTACAATCTTTTAGTTGACAAATTTAATAAATCTGGCTCTACTAATAATATTAAAGATAATAAACTTGAAAAATCTAATAATACTAAATCGAACACATACGATATCGAGTACAACAAATTAGATACTCATGAAACTTGGAGTAAAGCACAAGAAACAGAATTTTCAGAAGACCTCATGAATGATGTTACTTCTAAAATGATCGAGCACGCGATATTTGAAACACAAAAATCAAGAGGAAATTTACCAGCAGATATTGAAAAAATGATAAACATGTTTTACAAAAAACCACAGGTTGATTGGAAAAAAGTACTTCGAAAAATAATCGGTAGTAGAAAAGTCGGTAAACGAAGTACTATCATGAAAAAACCTAGAAGATTCAAGAATCGCCCAGATTTAAAAGGAATTACAAAAAACCGTTCCTTTAACCTAGTATGTATAGTAGATATCAGTGGGAGTATGAGTGATTCGGAGATACTAACTGGCTTAAACGAGGTATCAAATATTTGTAAAACAAATAACACAATGATGAAAGTGATTCAAGTTAATATTGAGGTTAAAAAAGATTCGTTTGAAGAATTTACAAAAAATACCAAGATATTCACAAGGAAGGGTGCAGGCGGTACATATATTGCAAGCGCTGTAAAATATTTGCATGAAAACAAGATACAGTATGATGCATTATTATGTATTAGTGATATGATGATAGAAAACGTGCCAGAAGACAAATACTGGAAATCAGTTAGAACCCCAGTTCTGTGGTTAACTTCTCATCAAATACCAAAGTGGAACAAGTGGAATAAACACCGAGTATTCAAACTTAAACTTATTTAAAAAATTTAAAAAGGGTGAAAATGAAAGTAAGTAATATAAAACCAGTGCTTGATGCATGTTTTGATGCAGATGACTCAGTAAGATTGATTGGAGTACACGGGATTGGTAAAACAGATATCATTAAAGAATGGTGTAGTACTAGAGGATTTCATGTCGAATTTTTACATCTTAGTACTAATGATGTAGGCGACCTTATCGGTATCCCTCATATTGTTAATGGTGTTACTACATGGGCGGAGCCATCATGGTTAAACAACTTAAAAAAAGCAGCATCTAATGGTAAACACCCTGTTCTTGCACTTGATGAATTTTCAAGAGCACCTCTAGACGTGAGACAAGCAGCTTTACAACTTGTGCTTGATAAGAAAATACATCAACATATATTACCGTCTTTAAACAATAAAAAAACATTTATCATAGCTGCTGATAATCCAGACGATGGAAATTATGCCGTCGAAACACTTGATGATGCTTTATTAGACAGATTTATTAATATTAATCTTGAAGTAGATGTACCCGGTTGGTTAGAATGGTCTAAAGAAAATAATGTGAATAATATTGTAAGAGAGTTTATCAGGAATAATCCGTCTAAATTATTTTTTCAGGCTGAGGAAGGAAGTAATGATACGAGCAGCGCGACACCAAGAAGTTGGACCAAGTTAGCTAAGTACGTTGATAATTTTAGTAGTACACCCCCAGAATTACACTTTATAATCATTGACGGAAAAGTTGGTAAATTTGTAGGACTGCAATTTTTAAATTTTTATAAAAACTTTAAAGATTTGATTAGTGTTGATGATGTTATTGAGTTAATAAAAAATGTAAACGGCAGTATTGAAAAGGTCGGGGGAGCAGTAAATACTCTATTAGAAAATAGTGAAGTTTCACTAATCACTGAATTAGCAAAATCTATAATACAACAGTATTCATTCCATGATAAAGATTCAATTGAGTCTAGAATTTTACTTGGTACTTTATATGGTTTGAACGTCGAAGTCCTTACAGCAGTACTACTAGATTTAAAGGAAATGAATGTTGAAATATATGATAACATAGCCGAACTTGATGAATATACTAACAATAAAGAATTGTTTCGTAGAATTACATCACATATCGAACTTTAAAATTTTATAAAGTTATTCAGAACTTTCATCAGGCACATATGGTTTATAAGTTATGCCAAGTTTATGAGCTGATGTTCCTGTGTAAAAGCATAAACTGTAGCCATAACACCTGAAAACACACCAAATAGCATAATCATTACAAGATAAACATCAACTGTTGAGAATAAACAGATTTTCTACCTCTAGTTATATCTCCTTCCGTCCATTCTATAAATCTTTTGAACATTTTTTATCCTATTTTAGATATCTACTGTATATTTATATAAATTTCAAAAATATAAATACTTAAAAAGTAGGTAACAATGAATATTGATTTTCTCAAAAACACGTCGAGACTTTTAACAGAAGATATTCAGATTGATAACACAGACGAAATTGTAAATAAAATTATTGAGCAAAAATTTTACAAATCTCTGGCATATCAAGTATGCGAAGTGAGCCCTGCGCATTCTATAGAAAGTGGGGTATTTGCAATTAAATATGTTGACGACCCGGCATTTCCTGGTAAAAAGAAAGTTGTATTATTACGAAATAATGTTATTATAAATGAAGATCCTATTGAAGATACTGGTTTTACTGTTGAAACACTTCAAGACCTTCAAAGACAATATGGTAAATCAGCAACTGATTACATAGCTAAAACTTTTGCTGGTATATCTGCTCACAATGAAAATCTTGCTTTGATTAATTATCTTTCAGTTAATGCGGTATCATCTGCTAATGCACCTGTTGACCCAAATAATGCTGAAACTGCGACTTTCAATATACAACAAAAAGTATCAGAATTACTTCTCCAAATAAATGGCACTTCCTTTAAATCACTGGATGCATTTGTAATTTTACCATCAAAATGGGCGGCGAGTATTTTAGGAGTAAAAAACTTACTACCAGAAAAATCAACTGAAAGAGAATTATATCTCGGCCGAAATTCAAGGACTAAATTTTACTTGAATCCAGACCCAACATCTGTCGAGTGTTTTGTTGGTGTTCATTCTAGTGTACCGGGCTTATCATCTTTGATTATGAGTCCTTATCACCACGCGTTAAAGATTGCGACAAATCCTGAAACTGGTGAGCAACATGTATTTAATTTTAACAGATATGCAATAACAGAAAATGCCCTAAGTACCTCAGATGTGTCTGAGAAAATGATATATAAATTTGAAATTGACGCTGTTCCTGGCGCTGGTAGTGGGGGTCCTTTATCAGTACTAGATGAAGGCAATCTTGTTAACTCGAGTGTTTGTGCTATAAACTTTATTGGTGCAGATGTTATGAGTAATCAAGACCCAAACAATTCTTGTCAAGTGAATGTATATATACCGACTCCTGCATACCCATCTCATTATAATACTGTTGATGGAAATACTAATGGTGTGGTAGCAAATACTCCAACATCGCAAAGAGTTATAGCAAAACCAAGTGGACCTAGGGGTTCGAATCCAGGTGAATACAATGAAAATGGGTGGTCTCAAAGACTTACTGAACGCCCTTGTACAAGAAATGATAATGTTAGTTATAACAATGTAGCGGATATATTACTAGACGATGAGTCAACTGTTTTAAAGGTAGAAGTATTTGATGCTGATGGCACTACTGTTTTAGCAACAAATACTATTGACCCGGTTAATTCTAATACTACTAGTACAGTTGACAATATTACTATTAATATTTCAGATTACGGTGCATCATCTGATAAATTCAAAGCAAAAATTCAAGTATCTATAGATTTGAGTAGTATCATACCAAATTCAGGTAGAGTTACTGTTAAAATTACACATACTTCTGGTGGTACGGATTATGTGAAATCACAAGAATTTTTTTACGATTCAGAATCAAACACAGCAGCCATTAATGGTAATGTTAATATACAAGAAAACAGCAGTAACAGAATTATTAAGTACTTAAGTGGTGTTAAGTACTATGATTTAAGCTCGCCTTTTATTATTGACATCGATGATATTGATAACTTGAACGGGGATTCGTACCCACAAAATCAGATGTTATTAACTGCTCATAATATGGGGTTACCTGATATTAATATACATGACACATCATCAGGTCACGATTTAACAGACTGGACAAATGATTGGAACGATGTTGATGATTCTTATCACAATGAAAACTGGGACATCACTGCACATGATTACTGTTTTGTTGGAGACGGCGTAGCGAACGCAAATACAATAGACTGGACATCAGGACCAGTGGTTTCAAGTCCCGCATACCCTATGTTGATTAATACTTGGGGCTCACATTCAGATGAGTTATCTGAGTATTTTTTAGATGAGGATTTTAGATTAATGAGTGATTTTAGTACAGCATGGGATTCAACTCAATCTTTAGTTACATATGACGGAAACGATACTGGTGTTCAAACAATGTGTGGTAGAATAAAAGTACCAGGAACATCATCAGCGACAAATGCAAATAATCCGGATTTTAGTTCAAGAAATCCTTTATCCAACCCAGATTATACCGGATTAACCGGTAACAATTATTATAGAAAATTCACAGATACAACAAGTTCGGTTAGAAGTTCTTGCACACTACACATAGATGGGTTTACATTACAAGATTTAAAAGACAATAAAGTTGAAATATGGATTAATATTCCAGGTAGATTTAACACTTTTTGTCCTGTTCACTCAACATCAGAATATAATTTTAGTACATTTGACGCCGACTTGAACACCGGTTCTAATGGACCTTATCCAACAGGGTCAAGTACTGCACATTATGATGATGCCCTTAGAGTAAATTCTAGTACTGATTATGAAATAAATATAACATTCGGTTCATACGGTTTAGACAGTACTCATAACTTTTTTGAGATGAGATTAATCATTAACGATGATACCATAGAACCACAACAAATAACAGTGTCGTGGTAACTAAATATTTTAAGTATTAAAAGACTTAAAGTGACACTTAATTGAAAAGGAAAACAAATGAAGGTAACAGTATATAAAAAGAAAGAAAATGTTTGCGTAGAAACTACAATATCTGAGGGAACTTATGTTAAAAAAATTCTTACTCTTGAAGAAGCAGAAGCTTTGTTAAGAGAATTAAAAACAGTTGTAGTTTCTTTTAAAAAACAATAATTTTAAAAATTATAAATACATAAAAAGAGGGATTAATGGCTTTTTTACAAGAAGAATTACGAAATTTATCATTTAAAGCAGTTGTTGCGGGTATCTTAGGAACCAGAAACCGATCTACTGCCCCTGACAATGGCACATATTATGAAGAAATAGCCACAACATCTTTATCAGTTAACCCAAACCAGGTTCTTTTAAATATTGCTGATGTGCCGGCGGCTGAAAATAAATCAGATGCTGAAGATGCAGCTAATAATAATCCTCAACTAATAAAAAGTTATAATAGTTCTAATGCGATTCATCTTACTCCTCTACCCGGCAATAAAGCGTTTTTTGCTACAAGTACTTACAATGATTTGGGTACAAGATTAACGAATTTTATTATGCCTCAGATGGTTCCTTTATCAGATGGGCGACCTTCTATCGGTTATGGGGCAAGATTATACAATGGAAACCCTGCTTCTGGTGGTACGGAAATTACTACTACTGCAGAACAAGTTGGTGCAGATGTTGGGTGGGTCGTATCTTATGGTCCTGGTGCTATTATAACTGCGTCATCATTTGCTAGTATTGATGACCCTACTGATGTGTGGATGACTGCTTATCAGTACGTTGGCCCAGTGCTCGGACAAGAACCACTAGATGCTGGACTCAAAGATACAAGATATTTTGAGTTCAAAGCAGGAAAAATATCTCCTAAAAATCTTTTGTGGGTTCATTCTGATATATATAATGATCCGTCATTAATAAGAGTTTACTTGAACGGAACTTTACTAGCAGAAGGAACAGATTATAGTCTGAATACACAGATGGAAAAAACAAACCACACATATGTTCAACACTTGGAATTTCCAAATGCGTCGTCATATAATTCAGATGATATTATTAGTATCACATATACTGAAAAAATTATACAAAATGGACCACAAATTTCACTAGGGCTGAAGGAAAATTTTGATAATGATACTAGAATTAAAATAAATTCTAAGTCTATTCCTATTACTAGTAATATAACAGATTCATCAAGTCCTCCACCTCCACGAAATTGTTACCTATCCGGTGCTAATATTATTTCTGAAAATGAGGTAGACATCACATATACTGATTTCCATGATAGTTCTTACAATTATACTGTTAAAAAAAGATACCCTAATGCAGCTAAAATATCAGAATTTGGACATAATGAATACCTCCAGGATATTTACCCCGGAATCGATATATATGTTGAAATATGGGCTAGAACTAGGAATAAGTCAGGATTAAATTCTTCAACTTTAACCAGAAGTCATGATGCTCAAAATAAAATCACATATATAAAAAGTACCCCAAGGAATGTTATTCCTTTAGATAGCTGGAGTATAAATGTTACATCTGATTTACACATTAGATTAAGATATCATGATCACAGTACTAATAAATTATTAGGATTTTCAGATTTTTGTAATTCGAAGATAAAAACTAAAAAAATAAATATTTTCACAACAGACGCAAGCTTGTCTAACAAAAATTATGTTGGGTTTGTTTTAAGCACTCGAGTTATTTAAAATTATATTTAAACTTTGTTAACGAAATCAAAAAATATAAATACACAAAAAGGTATCCCGGGGTATTCTATAAAAATCTATACTGGTAGTTTTTTACAGGGTACCTGTTGTGGGTGCCGATTGTAAGATACCTGTTGTGGGTGTCTAATTAAGGGTACCTGTTGTGGGTGCCCATTTTTAAAGAGGGAAAAATGGCTAAAATGCATTATTCATTACCAAGTTTCAACGATAGAACTGAGCATATTGATTTAAGGACTTATGGCTATAATCAGCCATTAGTTATTGTTGATGCTGACGGTGCTGGAAGTTACGGTATATTTTTAGTAAGAGATAATACACAAGTATCTGAAACAGTAGACAACGCTATAACGAATAACCATATAGTTTCACTGTTTGATCAACTTGGTGCTGATATAACTTACTTGACATATAACGACATTTTAACTAAAATTGATAATTCTGATTTAAAACCTGGTTCGTTTTACGGTATTATTGATTATCACACTAACAACAGAACAGAATATAATGCTGATGACTATCATTTATCTCCAGATAGTACACTAATCTTACAAGCAGTTTCGCCTAATAAATTATCAAGTAAAGCACTTGATTTGTCTAATCCAACTGATGAAGTAGTATATAAAATAGACAATTTAACGAGTATTAGATTAAATGTAAAGGCAAATGATTCAACACTTGATAATATTTATTTAAATGCAAAAAATAAATTTCTTGAAGATATCCCCTTTAATGGAACATTGTTTGAAGTTACTTTCATAGATGAGCACAATATCAAACTAGGTACAGCAACTAAATTACCATCAGGTGTAAAAATAACAGCGTATCAAAGTGATAACCGACATTATGCGTATTTATATGAGGGTTCATCTGATGTAAGTTTTGATTCAAACACAGGGATATTAACCCTATTAAATGGTTATACTTTTAAATATAATCATAACGGAACTCATTTTTTATATTGTTCTATAGCAGAATTGTTAGTTAACACAAAAGAACATGAAAGAGGAATTATATTATCTAGAAAAGAGGTAGTCACGAATGTTTTTTGTGATTATGACTTTAGAAATTACAGGTATAGATTATACAAAGGTACTGCTACGTCCAATTTCTATGATAATGGAGGTTCTGGATATATAT
>Ga0114934_10002100_pt1 | contig 12844 bp, 15 predicted proteins | sample 4SBtaG_2_FD_99695 | JGI IMG/M metagenome (GOLD analysis project Ga0114934, IMG submission 99695) | Deep subsurface microbial communities from Kolumbo volcano to uncover new lineages of life (NeLLi) - 4SBTROV10_white metaG | ecosystem: Environmental > Aquatic > Marine > Volcanic ... | reverse complement strand
ATATATACAAAAGGGCCTGCTAAAATGTGTGAGCCGGGCACCCGTTTTCTATAAATATACAGTTTTTGTGTAGGACTGAAAAAGCATTATCGGATTTGCCAATAGAGTTTTTCAACAGGCTGTTAATTAATTATTTTTAGGTAAAATGGTTATAATAAAAAAATCTAATTTAGGTATAAAACTATCCGATACAAGGTGTAACAAAAATAAAAAAATAGAGGTGAAAATATGAATTGCCCGCTTTGCCACAAAAAGCTGGTACGGATAGCTCAAAAAGATAACAATATCCTGAAATGCCCAAACTGTGAATTCGCAGTATATTTTAGAGGCATAAAGGATTTTCCGTCACCGAATTTAGACATCTAATTTAGACATCAAAGTCGTTCCCCCCAACTTTTGCAGAGTTTCACTCATGGGACTCTGCTCTTTTTTTATTAAGACAAAAACCTATCGGTTATTTTTAGTGATTTGTAAAGTATAAACCTTTCTAAAATTAAAAAAGCCTATATCAAAGAAATTTATAAGGCTTATACTAATATTATTCTTATCTATATTAGTTGGAAGTTCTTTTAATATTGCTTTTTTTATATGATTAATCTCATTATCATTTTCATTAGACTTATTAAGTACTTTTCCCCAGATAATTTGTATATTATATCGTATCTTAGAAGACAAAGATTCTTTCTTATTTTTATTTTCAGAAGGCTTTATGATTTCTACATATGCCATCTTGACATTAGGAAGTTTATCAAGATTTTTTTGTATCCTAATCATCTCAATAAAAGTCTTATCTCTTAATAGTTTTGAAGCAGAAACAACATTTGCTGTTATAAGAGCAATTACGATTATTGAATATATAAATACCGCCTTTTGAGATGCCTGGAATTTTCCTATTTCAGGTTTCCAGTCTCCTTTGATAACCAATGTCTTTAACAAAATATCATGAAGGCCTTGCATACTATGCTTATTCGCAAAGCATAGAAAGATATTTCCAATACCAATAAGAAATACAGCCAAAAAAATAAATATTGCAATCATATAATTATTTGCAATTCCCGGTATTGATATCTGATTAAAGAAAAATGGAAATATTAAAAGAAAAGACCTTGCAAAAGCCTTTGTATAAGATAGAAATGTTCCATTATATTCAATAGTTCTAATTCCTATTATTTTTTTACCTATAGTTTGACCTCTTGTCAATTTACTTTCCTGTAAACCAAAATAAATCCATGCAATAAAAAATCCTGCCACCCTGCTTATAGGCCAGTACTCAATTGTGGATTTCCCCGAAATTATAAGAAAAATAAATCCGAAAAACGATAATATTATCCAGTCAAGAAAAAATGCAATCATTCTCTCAATAGGCTTTGCTAATAATTTGTTTTTCATAATTTCAAAAACTGACCGGTTGATTATATTTAATATAAAAGTTTGCAAGTAGCTGTTGCATATTCATATTAAAGATAGGATGAATAAAATCAGGTGCTATCTCTACCATAGGGACTAATACAAAATCTCTATTTTGAAGATCCAAATGGGGTATTATCAAATCTTTAGAATTAAATACTAATTGATGGTAAAAAAGTATATCAATATCTACTATTCTTGGCCCCCATCTTTCACCCTGTATTCTGCCAATTTTTTTTTCTATCCATTTGACTTTTCTCAAGAGATCCTCTGGCGAACAAGAAGTATTTATCTTAATAGCAATATTCAGGAAATCATTTTGCTCAATAACACCATAAGGCTTAGTCTCATAAATACTTGATTCTTTCAAAATAATAATATCTCTGTGATTTTCTAACATTATAAGGGCTTGTTTGATATTGTTTTGTCTTTCTCCCAAATTAGAGCCCAAAGATAAAAAAATCCCATTTCCACTCATCTTTCTTTATAGGTCTCCACTTCAATTTCGGAAATTCCTGGGTATGGAACACCCATCTTTATAATACAAATTTTCACATTTATCACTTTTGAGAATTCTCTGAGAACATATTCTGATATATCTCCACAGATCTTTTCTAATAGATTATAATGTTTATTTCCACATACAATTTTTCTTATCCCTTCATATACTTTTGTATAATCGATAGTATCATCCAAATTGTCAGAAACACTAGCTTTTTCCAGAGAAAGCCCCATTTCCAAACTTATCTTCAGTCTCTGTCCCAATTTTTTTTCTTCGGAAAATACTCCATGATAAGTATAAAACTCCAGATTATTAAGCCTAATATAATCCATATTCTACACCTTTCTCAAACTCATTGTATAATTTCACACATTCGCATGCCTCTTTTACATCATGTACTCTAAGTATAGTTGCACCTTTAACAAGACCAAGTGTATTAAGTACAGATGTCCCATTCAGCCTTTCTTCTGGTTTATTATCCAAGACTTTACCTATCAATGATTTTCTTGAAATTCCTAAAAGAAGAGGACATCCTAGAGAAAGAAATTCTCGATGTCTAGCAATAAGTACATAATTATCCTCAAGTCTTTTTCCAAAACCTATACCAGTATCCAATATCAGTCTTTTATTGTCAATGCCATGTTCTAAAGCATTATCCCTTTTTTTCTCCAAGGAATCATATACCTCTTTTATTACATCAATATAATATGGATCATCCTGCATATTCCTTGGAGTACCTTTAATATGCATAAGTACTACTGTAGCAGCATATTTTTTTACAATATCTACCATTTTATTATCAAATTCCATACCAGAAATATCATTAACAATTTTTACTCCATTATCAAGACAAAATTCTGCAACAGAAGATTTATATGTATCTATAGAAATGGGTATTTTTATCTTAGATACAAGTTCCGGTATTATTTTTTTTAATCTTTCTATCTCTTCTCTTTCGTCAATTTTTAATGCTCCTGGGCGAGTAGATTCAGCACCAATATCTATAAAATCTGCACCTAATTCCTGCATTTTTAAAGATTCTTCTATTACTTCATATTGAGATTTTCTACTTCCCCTATAAAATGAATCAGGAGTAACATTAATAATCCCCATAATATACTTTTTTTCAAGGGTATATTCATCATTACCAATAAGAAATATATCTTCTTTATTATTAAGAATATCTTTCAATTTACTACTTAGTCTTTTAAGAAAATCAAAATTTTGCTCAGTAAGTTTATAGATAAATTTTTCATATTGAGCCATTGTACCAAGAAGTATAATATCAGTGTAATTAACAGAATGGTTTATTGCTCCGCTTGCTTGAGCACTATCGCCTCCTATTGAAAGCATCTCCTGTTTAATGATATTTGCTTCAGTAACAGGGACTTTAAATATCTTAATAGGAATTACTTCATACTTTTTTTTCATTACCCGCACACCTGCAGGGCATACCCCTATTTTTTGGAGTTCATAATCTGCTTTACTAGAATCAAGTCTTAATATTCTCATAAACACTCCCTCAAAGTCTTAGAATAATATTACTATCAGTAATATAAAATTTCAATTATTGATATTAATCATAACTAATGATAAAATTATGAAAAATCATAAGGAGTATCAAATGTATTTTTTGCATTTGATGGTATTTATAATGGCTATTTCACCCTTATATGCTTCAAATTTTTCCGTGACTTTCACTGTAGTAGCACCCAAAGAAACTGAGAATATTTTCATTGTCGGAAGTTCTCCTGAACTGGGAAACAGTTGAAAAGGGAAAAAATATGGAAGAAATCAAGAATAGAAAAATTGTTGTTTCTAAGGATTTGACGATAAATGATACTATTTTTAATTTTTCTGATTCTGCAGTTAAAAAGCACACTCTGACCGGAAATATAGAATACATTGATAGTCTTAAATACAAAGTCATAGTATATCTTCCACCTGATTACAAAAATTCAATGAATAAATATCCTGTATTTTATATGCAAGATGGTCAAAACCTTTTTGATGAAGCAACAAGTTTTTTAGGAATTGAATGGAATGTTGACGAAACAGCTGAAAAACTTATCAAGGAAAACAAAATAGAACCTGTAATAATTGTTGGAATCTATAATACAAAAGACAGAGCAGATGATTATACTCCTTTTTTTGAAAAAAAAAGAAATCAGGGTGGAAATGCAGATAAGTATCTAAAATTTATCTGTTCTGAATTGATCCCATTTATTAATAATAAATATAGAACGCTTTCAAATCCAAAAAATACAGCCATTGGTGGAAGTTCTTTAGGAGGATTGTTTTCAATATTCGCATCATTTTCAAAACCAAATATTTTCGGCAAGGCTGCTATTATGTCTCCATCAATATGGTGGGCAAATAAAAAAATAATTGATTTTGTAAAAGAAAAAGGCCCTGAAAAGATATGGTTGGACATTGGTGACCAAGAAGGAAAGCATGCAAACTCAGCAATAAATAATACTCGTTTATTCAAAGATAAACTTTTAAAGCTCGGTTATAATGATCATTCTCTAAAATATTTCGAAGCAGAAAATTCTCCCCACAATGAAGCAGCTTGGTCAAAACGATTTGATAAAGTGCTTCTTTTCCTTTTCGGGAAATAGTCTAAATATGTGCTATAATGAAAATGAGGCAAAAGGGGCAAAAAGGGAGATTGAAAAAATGATGAATGATGAGAACGAATTGGGGTCTGATCTTCACATTTCACAATATTGAGTACAACATTGATGAAATGAATGAAGATACAAACCCCAAAAACACAGGGATTATATAGATGATATTTAACAAAATAGGGGATGAAGAAAATTTGACAGCTTTCAAAAAGCAAAGAAAAGCTTTTTCTTTGCTTGAACTTGTAGTAGTTGCTGCTCTTATCTCCGTAATTATAGTCTCAGTAATACCAAGTGTAAATACTATGACTGAAGATCAGAAGAAATTTATTACAAAATCTACTTTAAAATCAGTTTATGATTCAGTATTAGCATACTATACTTCCTCTCATCCCAATCCATCTCAACAGATAACACCTCTAGAATATTTTCCAGATCCAATTAAGGAACTTATATCAAAAAATCTTCTTAATGAAAAACCAGTTGATGCATGGAAAAATGATATGAATTTCTTTATATCTTCATCTACAATCAGCTCAATGATATTTACAGGAACTATTGAAATTGGAGATGGTAGTACCACAAACTTTACTTTTTCTATATATGCTCCCACTGATAAATCAATAATCCCTAATACATTTACTGCATATACTATTGATCCTACTTCTAATCAGATTACACAAGAAGTCACAGATGATGGTAGTGGTTCTCTCACTGGGACAGCAGGAAGTGGGACTATAGACTATAAAACAGGTGATATCAATTTAACATTCAATATTGCACCAGGAAATAATGAACCGATAATGTGTACATATAGAATCAATGTTTATGGAGGAAGTTTTGCTTTTACCGGTATTTCAGCCGGCCCTGACAAGAAATTCGGTAATGGGGATGATATAATATTTTCTTCAAAAAAGACAACATTCTAATAAGAAGTAAACTGAACGCCTTACTCCTCAAGCGCTTCTTCTTCACTATCAAAAATCTTAAATATCTGATTGAGGTTTGTAATCTTAAAAACTTCAAAAATAGTAGGCTGCAAGCAACACATATGAAGAATTTTGCCTGCACTTTTTGTCTCTTTTAGTATTTTCACAAGAATACCTATTCCAGAACTATTTATATAAGTCAGGTCTTTCATATTCAAGACGATCTTTCTGTGTTGAAATTCACTAATTGCCTTTTCCATAGAAGATTTGAGCATAGCCTCAGTCTCATATACTATTCTACCAGTAAGATAGCATATTATTGCATTATCTTTTTCAATTATTTCTACAGAAAAATTCATCTTTTAACCCCCCGCGATGCTGGTTTTCTATATTTAATCATAGTAATCTCATTTCCTGACTCATTCCAGCTTACTTCATCCATAAAATTCTTTATCAACAATATCCCCCTTCCACTCTCTGATTCGGGATCTATATTCTTTGATTCAATAAATTTATAATCAAATCCTTTACCTTGATCAGTAACCTTGATTCTAATTTTTTTGGGATCAATATAGTATTCTAATTGAATAAGTTTAGTTTTATCGTTTAAATTCCCATGTTCTATGCTATTTTTCAAGGCTTCATCTATTGCAAGACTAAGTCCAAAGCCAATACTTGAAATAGAATCAAGATTATCTTCTCCAGTTACTAGATCACTCACTACCTTATAGAGTTCATTTATACTCTCTACTACTTTTCCAACAATGATATCTATCATTTCTTTGTCAGAGGGTATAATCAATCTACTAAGATTTTGAAAAACAATCATTTTTTTTCGACTTCCTCTTCTTCCTTTTCTGTACTTTCTTCTTTATCTGATTTTTCATCTGTTTTTTTTGATTCTTCAATGACAGGTTTTTCTTCTATAGATTCATTTATCTTTTCGGAATTTCCCCTTTTTTTTGATTTTTTTCTCTGTTTTTTTGCAGAAATAGCAAAGATAAGCAGTCCTACAACAAAGACAATAACAAAAATTGCTAATTTAAGAGGAAGTGAATTTTTAGACAAATTCTCATCAATAGGTTTTTCAGAATTACCATCAATATCTGTATTTGTATTATTTGATGCAGCATTTGCTATAACTGCTTCAATATCTTCATCCGATGTATAATACTGTGATAGTTTATTATAAATATCTTTAGCCTTTTCAAGTTCTCCAGATGAAATATATTTTTTCATCAAATCTATACCGATCTCTTTTATTTTCTGTTTAGCCAGCTTACTGGCTCCATCATATTTAAGTAATTCCATGTATTCATTAAATGCATCTGTAAAAAGTGAGGCTGATTCATAATATTTTCCAAGATAAAGATGTGCAGTTTCAGGTGGAGAACCAAATTCCTGTATTCTATCATTATCAGCATCTACAACAAGAATATTTCCATTATAATCTACCCAAATACCTTCAGGTGAATTAAATTCCCCTCTGCTTTTACCTTTTTGTCCAAATTCTCCAAAATACTCACCATTTTTACTGAATATTTCTACACGGTTATTTTTCCTATCTGTTATATAAAGATTGCCATCTATATCACTGGAAATATATCTAGGCTGATTAAAATCACCCCCACCATTTCCATATTTGCCTATGCTCTTTATAAATTCTCCTTTTTTTGAAAATTTGGCAACAATATTACCGCTACTTAAGACAATCCACATATCCCCATCTGGCTGTACAACAAGAGAGCGAGGAAGATAATATCTTTTCTTGACCATTATCTTTATTTTTCTAATAAACTTACCATTTTTATCAAAAATTTGTATTCTTGAGTTACTATAATCAGCAACATATATATTCCCATCCTTATCAGCAGCAAGGCCCCTTGGATCCTTAAACTTTCCGTTTATACTTCCTCTTCCACCAAAAGCACTAATCATAATACCATTGAGATCAAAGATAAATACAGCTTCATTATTTTGATCACTAACATATAAAAGATCATTTTTTGTGGCTATTATTCCAATAGGTCTAAACTTTTTATTGAATCCAAACTTGAGTCTATCAGTTTTATCAGGAGCAAAGCTTTTGATAAATTTTCCATTTCTATCACATTTTACCACCTGATAATTATTCCAATCAGTAATAAAAATATTTTGGTATCTGTCAATGGTTATAGATACAGGGTAGTTGAACTCTCCTGGCTTGCTTCCCTTTGAGCCAAATTCTCTAACAAAATTATATTCGAGCGGAAGACTCCAAGCAAAGCTAACAATTAAAAGAAAAAAAGCCAGATTCAATGCTTTTCTCAAGTCATAGCCTCCTTATTTAAAAATATTAATTACTATAACAATAAACTCAGTATATTTCAAATTTTAGTTTTCTAGACATTAATTCATTTACTGCTTCAAATGGTGATAAGTCTTCATAAAGTATTCTATATACTGTATCTACTATTGGAGATTCTACTTCCTTCTTTTTTGCACTCTCATAAAATGCGCGAACATTAACAGCACCTTCTATTACCATTTTAGAGTTTTTCTGCAGAAGATTCGGGTTCTCTCCTCTTCCAATCTTCTCACCAAAAGTCCTGTTTCGGCTTAAAGGGGAATAACTAGTTGCAACTAAATCTCCCATTCCTGAAAGCCCATAAAAGGTATGTGGGAGGGCTCCTGCTTCAACTCCAAAACGTACCATTTCAGCCAAGCCTCTAGATATAAGACTTGCTTTAGTATTATTTCCAAATTCCAATCCATCACATATCCCTGCGGCTATTGCAATGACATTTTTATATGCACCACCAATTTGCACTCCTATGGGATCATTTCCTGAATATATTCTAAAATATTCTGTACTCATTACTTTCTGTATCTTTTCAACTGTTTTCAGTGACCATCCAGCTATTACTGAAGAAGTAGGTACCTTTCTGGCAATTTCAACAGCAAGATTTGGCCCAGATAAAACCATAAATCTTTCCCTTATTCCTTCTGAAAACACCTCGAAGAAAACATCACTCATCAGTTTAAAATTCTTATCATCAATACCCTTTGTTAAAGAAAGAAAATACTTTTTAGAAGTATCAATAACCCTACTTAATTCAGAAATACAATTCCTGAAATACTTTGATGGTATTGCTATAATTATCAGTTCTGAGCTATCAACTGATTCACCTAAATCAGAACATATTTTTATATTGTCAGGAATAATAAATCCTGGTAAAAAATCCTTATTTTCTCTGTTTTTATTAAGTTCAAATGCAAGTTCGGGAAAATTAGCCCATAATTTTACAGAATGACCTTTCTCAGCAAGAAGTATTGATATAGTTGTGCCAAATCCACCTGCTCCAATAATAGTTATATTCATCGTGGCCTCTCTCCTATTCTAAGTTCTTCTCCACTGATTATTCTTTTAATATTACCTAAATGCGTTAGAAATATTATAATTGAGATAAGCGTACTAAATGTTGTTATTACAACACTTCCTCCAAAATAATATACAAGTATGGGGAAAAAAAGTGCTCCTACCATAGAACCAAGAGAAACATATCTTGATATTGATGTTACTAAAATCCATATTACCATAGTTACTTCCATGGCATGAGGTATAAGGCAAATAAATATTCCGCATGATGTAGATACACCCTTTCCACCCATGAACCCCAAAAAAACTGGGAATATATGCCCTATAACGGCCCATATTATAACTGAAAGAAGTATAATTTCATGATTAACAGAAAATCCGGTCAATTTTATTGTAAATTGTTCTTTTGTAATTATCATTGTTGAGATATATGCTGCTATATATCCTTTCAGCATATCTAAAAGAAACACTACAACTCCCCAAATCGGACCAATTGCTCTATATACATTTGTAGCACCAACATTCCCACTTCCTATAAGTCTTATATCCTTTCCACTGACTTTCAGTGGAATAATATATGCAAAAGGGATACTCCCAATCAAATAATTAATCAGAACAGCAACAATGTAAATCCCTAATTTCATTTTTTTTCGTCTCCTTTTTTTTGAATGATTATTCTATTTTTAATTTTAGCACTTATAGGTGAATATTTCTTTATATTTTCTTCCACAAGTCTTCTTATATCCTGTCCTTCTTTTATAATAGGAGATTTGAAAAATTCTATATAACCATCTCCTCCTTGGGCTAAAAAAGAATTAGTAACTACTTTATATTCTTTTTCAGGATCTATTTCATTTCCATTGATTTTCATTGATATAAGAGGATCTTTTGCATTAGGATCAACCAATATATTGCATCCCCCAAGCTGAAAGACCGGCTTTTTCCATAAATAACAGCTTTTTATAGTTTTTAAAATCTGTTTTCCTTTCATCTTCAAAAGAATCCAGTAATTATCAAATGGAAAAGCCCTATAAAGGTCTTCACGTGTAATACTTCCCTTATTAAGTCCTACTCTCATGGAATTAGAGTTTATCATACAAATATCAGCCCCGGAAGCATTTATCAACCAATCAGCTATCATACTTCCTAATGCCATCTCATTAAAATTATCTATTTTAAAGTCCATAGTACTTCTTCCAATCTCTTCAGAGATTATCTTATCTACTCTTCTTCTATAATCATCCACAACTTGTGCTATCTTGCCATCAGGTTGATAATGACATTTTTTCTTACTAAATCTTGAAAAATCAAGATCAAGTACTTTATCACCATTTAATTTTAAATCCATTTTCTCTATTACCTCTCCCCTTGACTGTCCATAATGAGGAAGTAAATATACCCTGTCGGAAAGTTTAACCGGTTTAGTCACATTAAAATCATATACATTTATCACAACAAAAAAAATTTTCCCATATTGTTCAAACATATTTAGCCTTTTATCCACATCACTCATTGTAAATTGAGTTATAACTATTATAAATGAAGATTTTTTTATATCGGACTTATACTTTTTTAATGTTTCTTTTAAACTAAGAAATTTTAATCCTTTAATATTATTCTTAAGAGTAAGTACTGGAGTATCCGGAGGAGTTATACCCAGAATAAGTGCATTTTTCCCATTTCCTAGAGGAATTTTTATAATATGTTTAAATGGGTATTTTTCTTTTTCAGTTTCCATTATTATATTTGAACCTATAAAAAATCCATATTGTGAGATAAGATTAAAAAGAGTATTCTTCCCATAATCGAATTCACGATTTCCAAGCATTACAGCATCAAATGGGATTTTACCAAGAGCATTAATAATAGCTTCTCCATGAGTATAATAGGCATCTGGGGTACCTGAAATATTATCTCCATTGTCTATCCATATAGGAAGACTTCCAGAATCTCTACATTCTTTTTTAAGCTTCTTGCCATAACTTCCGAGGAAAAGTACTCCTCCGGAAAGTGAATTTTTTTCATTTCCTATTTCCTTAGGAGAAGACAAATTTCCCTGCAGAATACCACTTATTATCAGACTGATTTTTTTAGGTTTTTTTTGAAAATAGAATATAACACTTGTAGCCAATACAATAAGAAAGGCAAAAAAATATACATACTTAATCTTCATCTTCTTAATAGATTCAAAACCTCTGCTCTTGCCGGAGCATCTTCCTCAAAAATTCCCCTTATAGCCGAAGTTACTGTTATACTACCAGGTTTATTAATTCCTCTCATAGTCATGCACATATGTTCAGCTTCAATAATAACTATGACTCCCATAGGATCAAGAACCTCAAATATTGTATCGGCTGTTTGAGATGTTAATCTTTCTTGAAGCTGGGGTCTATGCGAAAGCACATCTACAACTCTGGCAAGTTTTGAAATACCTGTTATCCTTCCATTTTTAGGAATATAAGCTATATGAGCAGCTCCATGAAATGGCAAAAAATGGTGTTCACACATAGAATAAAGAGGTATATCTTTGACAATTACTATCTCATCATGATTTTCATTAAATATAGCACTAAGAACACTCTTTGGATCTACATTCAGTCCCCAAAATAATTCCTCATACATCCTAGCAACTCTTTTTGGTGTATCCAAAAGTCCTTCTCTTTTTACATCCTCACCCATTGCATTCAGGATTTCAAAAAATGATTTTTCAATTCTCTTCAGATCCATCTTTGTTCTCCTGAATGGTTTCTTCATTATCATTATCTTTATTGATTTTTTTATCAAACATTATCTCTTCTAGCTCATCTCTCTCTACAGTTTCTACTTCAAGAAGTCTTTTTGCAAGCCTTTCAAGCCTTTCATAGTTTGTTTCTATAATTTTTTTAGCCTCATTGTAACAAAATGTTATTATTTTATTTACTTCTTCATCTATAAGAGAAGCAGTGGCTTCAGAATAATCTTTTATTTGTGCAATTTCTCTACCAAGAAAAATATGATCTTCCCTTTTCCCAAAAGTCCTAGGTCCAAGTTTTTCACTCATTCCCCAAGAACATACCATATTATGAGCTATCTGTGTAGCCCTAGCCATATCATTAGAAGCGCCAGTATATATTTTACCAAATTCCATTTCCTCCGCCACACGGCCACCAAGTGCCATAGTTATAACAGCTATGAAATATTCTTTAGAATGCATATGTTTATCTTCTGAAGGCATATGAAATGTTATTCCTAATGCTCTTCCTCTAGGAATTATAGTTACTTTATGAACAGGGTCTGCTTCTTTGAGCATACTTCCAACAAGTGCATGCCCTGATTCATGATATGCAGTAACTTTTTTTTCATCATCACTGATTATTCTTGTTTTCATCTCAACACCAAGTAACATCTTGTCCTTAGCTTCTTCAAAGTCTATCATTTTGACCTTATCTCGATTCTTTCTTGCAGCCAAAAGTGCTGCTTCATTTGACATATTTGCAACATCTGCACCTGTAAGTCCAGGTGTGAGCTTTGCAAGGGTAGCAAAATCTACATCATCATCCAGGGGTATATTTTTAGTATGTACTTTGAATATTTTTTCCCTTCCTCTAACATCCGGAAGATCTACAACTATCTCTCTATCAAATCTTCCTGGTCTTAAAAGAGCAGGGTCAAGAACATCCGGCCTATTAGTAGCGGCAATAAGAATAACCCCTTCTGAAGTCTCGAATCCATCCATTTGAACAAGCAAAGCATTAAGTGTCTGCTCTCGCTCATCATGTCCTCCACCAAGTCCCGTTCCTCTTTGCCTTCCAACTGCATCTATTTCATCAATGAATATTATACAAGGCGCATTCTTTTTCCCTTGATCAAAAAGGTCTCTAACTCGTGATGCACCAACACCAACAAACATTTCAACAAACTCAGATCCTGAGATGGAAAAGAAAGGAACACCTGCTTCACCTGCTACTGCTCTGGCAAGCAAAGTCTTACCAGTTCCAGGAGGACCAACAAGTAAAACTCCAGATGGAATTTTAGCTCCTAT
>Ga0114934_10002099_pt1 | contig 12850 bp, 9 predicted proteins | sample 4SBtaG_2_FD_99695 | JGI IMG/M metagenome (GOLD analysis project Ga0114934, IMG submission 99695) | Deep subsurface microbial communities from Kolumbo volcano to uncover new lineages of life (NeLLi) - 4SBTROV10_white metaG | ecosystem: Environmental > Aquatic > Marine > Volcanic ... | reverse complement strand
CCTTTTGTGAGAAGAACAGCTCCGTGCCGCTGCATGGCGGAAATGAGCAAATCCGCCACTTTATTTACGACGATGACCTCTTTCTCGTCAACGCAAATAATATTATTGTCCATTGAGGCCCCCTGCACAATATTTTTGGCTGCCTGGTCAATGTCTGCACTTTCGTCCACCACCACAGGGGGATTGCCCGGACCAGCGCAGATAGCCCGTTTTCCACTAGCCATCGCCTCTTTCACAACTCCGGAGCCACCCGTGACAACCAGCAGGCGAACACCCGGATGATGCATCAATTCTCTGGCTGATTCCACAGTCGGGTTGGAAATGGTCGTTACTAGATTGGGCGGGCCTCCCACTTCGGTAATGGCCTTATTCATAAGAATGATGTTGTAAATGCTGACCTCTTTAGCACCCGGATGAACATTAAAAACCACCCCGTTTCCAGCGGCCACCATCCCAATCGTGTTGCAGATAATCGAAGATGTCGGATTTGTGACAGGCGTAACAGAGCCAATCACGCCGTAGGGAGCCAGTTCCATCAATGTTAAGCCCCGATCACCCGAATAGGCGGTTGGGGTTAATATCTCCGTCCCGGGAGTTTTTTCAATGACCAGGCGATTTTTTTCAATTTTATCAGCCACGCGACCCAGACCAGTTTCTTCGTGTGCCCGTTTTGCCAGATCCTCGGCATGCTCCATCATTCTCCGGCGAATGTTTGCAATGATTTCATTTCGTTTCGCCAGCGTAAGATCCATCAGTTGAAGCTGGGCCTTATGGGTGGCTTCTACGGCGGCATCAATTGTGGAAAAGATCCCATTTCCCAATGGAACGGCCGTCGATGAGTTCGCCTGAACCCGTGAAGAGATTCCGCCGGACGGCTGATCTTTCAGTAAATCCATTACACGCCTGGCCACCCGGTCAATCTGTTCCTGTGTCAAATTAGACACGATTCAATCTCCAATTTTTAAATAGGATTTTTCAACGCCGCAAATTTGCGAATTAAATTCCATCAAACCTTGTCAGCAGATTTAATCATTCACGCCCTTTTTGTACAGTATTTTGCCGTCCACTTCCCAGTTATCAACGATGGCCATGACCACGGCATCGCAAGGGCGCTTGTCGGTTCGAATCGTTTGGCGGGCTGAACTTCCGCTGGCGTAAAGGACAATTTCATTTATTCCAGCTCCCACGGCATCGGCGGCTACCACGAAGCCGTTTTTCTCTTTGCCCTGCAAATCAATCTGACGCAAGATGAGAAATTTCAGTCCCTCCATGCTCTCTTCTTTACGTGTTGAAACCACTGTTCCAACGACTTTGGCCAAAATCATATGTCCTCCCTTGTCCTATTTGGCCGTACGATTCATTTCTTCTTTTCCCTCTTTTGTTCGACCCAATGGCATCACCGCATCCACATTCGGGTGGGGACGAGCAATAATGTGAATCGCCACAATTTCGCCGACACGTGCAGCACCGGCGCGTCCGGCGTCGCACGCCGCCTTAACAGCCGCCACGTCACCTCGAATAATCACACTTACGTAGCCGCCACCCGTTTTCTCGTAACTGACTAATTCCACTTTAGCTGCCTTCACCATTGCATCCGCCGCTTCAACAACTGCCGGAAAGCTTCTGGTTTCAATCATTCCTAATGCTTCTGCCATGTTTGTTTCCTCCGATCCTTATTTTTGATAAAAATATTACTCACCAATTTTATGAATTTTCACGAACCAGACATGTCCTTCCCTGTGACTCCTTCGATGGCTTTTACCGCCGCACGCCAGCCGACATCGATATCCCGTTCTTCTCCTCCAAGGTAAACCCGGCCGAAACTGCCAAAGGTTCGAACCTCCAGAATGTTGATTTCGGCTGCCTTTTCTGCCTCATTTGCCGCCAGAGCCGCGTAAGCAGCAGGCTGAACCTCCATCACGTAAAGAGTCTGCCCCGGAATGATCATGTTTCCATGACGGCTGCGATTGATCAGCTGCGTCTGGTGATCATCGATGCGGCGAATCACCTGGCTTGAAAATACCTTCGGCTTCCAGCGGTCGTCTTCTTTCAGATCGAGAGCGTTCAATATCGCCTGCCCCGATTGTCGGACATCTGCCTGAGAAAGCGAATGAATTTCCAGCATTCCGTAAAGTCGTTCCACGATCTGCATTCCCGGTTTCACATCCGTAGATTTAAGCGCAATGTCCGTGATTCGATTGATTTCGATTCCAGGAGAAATTTCCACATAAAGAGAGGCCATCCCGGCGATGGGTAAGAAGCCCTGGGCAACCGTTCCAAGAAAAGCCGCATATTGAGGCTGTAAACTGTCTAAAAAAACATACGCCCGTAAATCAACCAATTTTGTCCTCCTTTTGCTTTTTTTGCCCTATTCAGTCCAATTACTAAATCCAAAGACAGTAATTATGCGTCAAACTCAGGTAAATTGTCAGGTAAATTTTTGTCCGAAAGGACCAAACTAAGCTACGGTGAGCCTGCCCGTCGTCAGCTTTGGCGATTTTTATATCTTATCTATTCTCTTTTTTATTCAATTTGGACTTCTTTTGCCATGGATTACGGCTAAGACAATTATTCCTCTTTCTTCAAACAGATATATTCTTTTGTACGAAAACCTCTTGATGAGGTATTTTCTTGTTCCTTTATGCGTTGCCGGACAAATCTTTGGATTTCTCTCGATGAATCTGAAACCTGCATCAACCTGCAGAAGAAAGTCGTATCCTAATCCTTGTCTTTTATCCTCGTACCAGGAAAAAGCCTTCCTCAGGTCTGATGGTAACTTTATATCTCATTTATTTGTTTACTATTCTTCTGAAGATTTCACCCCACGGAGAACCTGACTCAGGATTCTGGTGATACGCCTCTAGTCTTTCATCGATTATCTTCTTTTCTTCTTCGGTCAATTCGACCGAATCGGCTTCTACGGCTATTGTATCCCAAATATCCTCTACCAGTTGAATTCTCTCTGGGATTGATAAATTAAGAATATCAGTTACAGTAGGCTTCTTTATAATTTATATCCTCTTTTTCATTTTTTGCATCGAATGATTCTTTTCAACGGGTGCGGCTTTTTGCGCTCCACTGCAAAAGGTTAGTGATATTCACTCCACTTTGACTATAGTGCCCAGAGCTACCGCAACCATCACCTCCCCCTTGTCGCTAACAACGGAAATCTTACACTCACACACAGCCTGCTTTTTCCCTGATGACAACACGGATGCCCGCGCAATCAGTTTTTCACCAATTGCAGGACGAACATAGTTTATCTTGAACTCTGAAGTCACGCAGTTGCCTAAAACGGAACCCCCTGCATAGGTTAAAGCATTGTCAGCAAGATAACTGACAACTCCACCGTGCACGAACCCATGTTGTTGTTTTAGCTCTTCACGAACAGCCAAAGTGAGTACAGCTTCTCCTGACTCAAAGGAAGTCAGCTCTGTACCGAGTAAGACGCTGAATGGTTGCTCCTTTAATACTTTTCTACCAAATTCAAGTAATTCGTTCAATCATTGTTCCTTTTTATAAAAATAGAGCAAGGACTTTATTTCTAACCAAGTAAAACAAAACCAATTAAACCCCAATATCAATTGGAAATCGTAATCGATTTGGCTTCCTGAACAATTTTCACGCCGGCGCTGGCGCCAATCCGTGTGGCACCGGCTTCAATCATTTCTTTGGCTTCTTCAAAACTGTGAATCCCTCCGGCGGCTTTTACACCCATCCCTGCGGATTGCACCACATGACTCATTAACGCCACATCTTTGGCTGTGGCTCCACCCGGACCAAATCCTGTCGAGGTTTTCACGTAATTGGCGCGAGCGCGCTTGGCAATTTGGCACGCGCGTATTTTTTCCTCGTCCGTGAGCAAAGCGGTTTCAATAATGACTTTTGAGAGAGCGTTTCCGTCTTCGCAAGCTTCCACCACCATCCGAATATCCCGGTAAACCAGATCATCGTCTTTGCCCTTGAGTGCCCCAATGTTAATCACCATGTCAATTTCCTTGGCGCCTTCCCGAATTGCCCGTCGGGCCTCCATGGCCTTAATTTCCGGCATGTGTGTTCCAAGGGGAAATCCCACAACCGTGCACACTTTTACATCCGTTCCCGATAAAGCTTTTGCGGAAAGCGGAACAAACGTGGGATTAATGCAAACCGAGGCAAAATGGTACTTCCGGGCTTCCTCACAAAGTTTCTGAATATCACTTGCGGTTGCGTCGGGCTTGAGAAGCGTGTAATCAATATATTTGGCAATATCCTGAGGAACAGCCTTTTCCGTGGGGGCATGTGAAAAGCGATCGGCCCCAAGATCAATTAAATTGCGCAGTGTTTCGGGAGTTTTTTCAGGATACTGACTGCCTCCGTAGGCGGCTTGTCCCGCGCCCGCCAAAATATTTCCTTCGGTTGAAAGAAGCTCTCGAATTCGATCGGCAATTTTCGCCACATCCTCTTCCGTTAAATCCAACGGTACCTCCTGTTTGATGTCCGTACTTTTTTCAGAGGGTTGATCATCAGCGGGCGCCCTTCCTTTGTCAAGTTCGTTAATCATTTCAACCCGCCGCAAATAGCGATCAACCGTACACTCGGTTGAAAGAAAAACGTCAACAATCTGTTTAGCCAATGTCGCCCCGACCAGACCTGCCCCCAGCGTTAAAATATTTGCATCGTTGTGTTCGCGGGCATTTCGGGCTGTTGTCAAATCGTAGCACAGAGCCGCACGCACGCCGCTCACTTTGTTTGCAGCCATTGCGGAACCAATTCCGGCTGCGTCCACAATTATGCCAAATTGCGCTTCACCGTCCGAAACCTTTCTGGCTACCGCGTAGGCAATTTTCGGATAATCCACAGTTTCTTTGCTAAAGGCTCCACAGTCAATAACGTCATATCCCTTTTCCGTGAGATAACTTTTCAGTTCAACCTTTAGCTCGTAACCGGCATGGTCAGAACCCAGAGCAATGCTCTGTTTATTTTCAACTGCCATCGCTTATTGAATCCTTCTTAATTATAAGATGCCCACCCGAGGGTAAACCCTCGATCTAAGGGGAGAAAGCATCCAGGGATGTTCATAACTGCCAGAAATTGGGTGATGAAAGGATTTTTCAGAATCCTTTCTCACGGACATCCCATTATTAATCCCCTCATTAAAGGTGGAACAGGCAGATCAAACCACCAAAGCCTTTTTAGATAATCTTCCGAATCCGGGTTTAGAACTCCAGAAGTTTCATTGCAACACCCTCATCGGTAATCAGAACATTGAAATGCCTGCCAAGAATTCCGGCATAAATCGCGCGGGCTTTTTTAGACCCTCCGGCCACTGCAATTGAGTAAGGTTTTTTATGCAATTCCTTTAGATCAATTCCAATTGTGCGTGCGTTTAATTCGTTTGAACAAATATCGCCGGCGTCGGTAATGATTCTGGAACAAATATCACCTACGGCCCGATTTTTCAGAAGAAATTCAACCTCAGCCGGTTCAAAGTAATCCGCTTTTACCAAAACTGAATCGTAATCAAACGCGCCCACTGTGAACATGGCAATGCTTGCCGACCGAGCAAGTTTTAGCGTGCGCGAGATATTTCTGTCAGAGAGAATGGCCTCTTTCAGCTCAGCCCGATCCACGATGGCCGGCAGTGGCAGTAAAAATGGAACTGCTTGATATTTTTCCGCAATTGTCTGCGCCACCTCACTCGCCCGCGTATCGTACCCAGCCCGTGACACCCCTCCATTTAACTGAACTACCTTCACACCCTTAACCGGCCGGGAACGCAAATGCCCGGCCACTTCCTGCATCGTTGTCCCCCACGAAACTCCAAGCACCACGTCTTCCTGAATCAGACGATCCAGGTAATTTGCCGCTGCAGATCCCAAGCGGCTCTTCAAAAGATCTGTTGAAGGGCCGGCATCCGGAACAATAATGACTTTTTCAAGATGAAATCTTTGCCGAATTTTATCTTCGAGAATTGTCCCCCGGTTAGACGGATCATTTATTTCAATGCGGATAATTCCCCGTTCGCGTGCCTGTCGTAAAATCCGCGAGATACTGGGTCTGGAGAGACCCAATTTATTCGCGATCTCTTGCTGACTGTAATCATGTTCGTAGTACAAACGGGCAACTTCAACAAACAAGGAGGTTTTGGTTTGCGAATCAGGCATTAAAATACGAACATTTGTTCATTTCCAATTGACATTTGTTCATAGTGACAAGAAAATCTACAAATATTTTTTTTATTTGTCAAGAGAAAAATGCGATTTTTACGATTTTTTTGTGATTCGACAAATTGAAGAGGCAGCCAAATTTGGAATCGCCGCAAATACTGCAACAAAAAGACAATCACATCTGCACATTGGCGGCGCAACTATTTTCGATCGCAACGCGGTTCGCGGCTATATGGGCTCCAGGCCTTCCGCCGTAATGCGGCCTTGAATCAGATCAAGGGGCTCCCTTTTTTCCTCCCCGATAATAAAGGCTCGTCGAATTCTTTCCTCAATTGCACTGGAATCGTTTACGTTTGTGTACAGCAAGGCAAGTGGTTCACCCTTCTTTACGAAATCCCCGATTTTCTTTTTCATCAGAATTCCGGCGCCAGGGTCTACGGCATCTTCCATCCGATTTCTCCCGGCTCCTGCCACCACAGATGCCATTCCTATTTCCAGAGCATTGGCTTCTTGCACAAATCCCGTCTGATAAGAACGAATCTCAATTGGCTTTGGCAGCGAGTAGTCCTCTAACCGATCGAAAACCCGGGGATTTCCACCCTGCAATTCCACGTTTCGCAGAAAAAATTCGTAAGCCTTACCCGAACTCAGATTCTCTCGTGCCATTCTCTCGGCAGTCTTCTCATCAGTTGCTACCCCACCAATCAGCAGCATCCATTTCGCCAACAGGTAGGTCACGTCCATCACATCTTCTGGGCCTTTGTCTTGCAGGCAATCCACCGATTCCCTGACTTCAAGCCAGTTTCCGACCGCCATTCCAAGGGGCTGCTGCATATTTGTGACAAACGCTTCGGTTTTCAGGCCGGACCGTTCGCCAATGCTTTTCAGGGTTTGGCCTAATTTAACAGAGTCGTTGGGATCAGGGAAAAAGGCTCCGTAGCCCGTTTTTACATCCAGCACAAGACCTTGAATTCCCTCGGCAATCTTCTTGCTCATAATGCTTCCGGCCACCAGCGGAATTGAATTAATAGTAGCCGTAGCGCTTCTCAGAGCATAAAGGCGGCGGTCAGCAGGAACAATTCGATCTGTTTGCCCCATCATGGAAAAAGCGCTCTTTTTTAGAATGCTTTTAAATTCATCAATTGTTAATTGTGTACGATACCCGGGAATTGCTTCCAATTTATCGAGAGTACCTCCACTGTGGCCCAAACCTCGACCGGAAATCATGGGAACGGGCACGCCGGCGGAAGCAACCAAAGGCGCCAGAATCAGCGAAACTTTGTCGCCGACACCCCCTGTACTGTGCTTGTCCACCTTAATTCCCGGGATGTCCGAAAGATCAATCGTATCCCCTGAATGAATCATCAGATCGACCAGAGCCTGCAGCTCAGTGTCGCTCATTCCCCGGAAATAAATCGCCATCAGCAGTGCAGACATCTGGTAATCGGCAATGGTATTTTTTAGATATTCAGACAGGAAAAAGCTGATTTCTTCACGAGTGAGGTGCTTGCCATCTCTCTTTTTTGCAATAATTTCAAATGGAACATAATTCACATTCAACTCCTTACGTAATGTGCTAATATTTAACATTGCCCTGCCGTATAAAATAGACTACGAATTTTTAAAAAAACAAATGCCCTACTATCGCCACAGATAGTTAATTATTATGCCGGCATTAATTTATTGGGAGAAATCCAAAGGTCAACGACGCACGTTTATTGCCGTTTTCCTTAAATCGCTCCTATTGGGAGTGTTATTGCTTTTTGTAAGATAGTTAATTTTTCCTTACCTGTCAATGAGAAAATGGTTACAATGCCAATGATAAAGAAAACTGCAGAATTAGTTGTTAGATTTATAAAACGGATGTTATCTTACCAATTATTGCAACAATAGCCTCTGGATTTATAATCTGGGATTTTATTTCCGTTGGATTAAAGAAACATGCCGCAAAAAAAAGGCCTAACCTTAAAGGAATATTGAGCTGCAATTTACCCAATAAAGCTGTTGGACTGGAATTTAAAGAATTCAGAATTCCAGATGAAAAAGATTTATCAAAATGTGATTGGTCATGGGTCTATGATGGAGAAAAGTTGCCGTTTATTACACATGGAATTTTTTTGGCGATGGTAAACTTTCAGAAGCAATGATATAAATGAACAGGAAAAATGAAAGTGCATTAATTGTTGCCAAAAAATATGGGGAATCACATTAAATTAATGTCGCCATCAGATTCTCCCTATAATATCCAGCTAAAAACCGTGGCATTAGGAAATTATAAAGTCATTGGGAAAAACCAAATCTGAAACTAGAGGGCCTGGAATCCGGGTGAATTTTCTTGAGGCATCGGAAATAATAATACACCGGGATAAAAAGACACCAAGCTTTAAAGAATACTGGATAGAAGATTAATCTAACCACTTGCTGCTACTGAACCTTTCGTCGCCAGCGGTCTCTACGCTCAGCACGGCAAAAGGGTCATCCAATTACATTCGGAGTGAATGCTTTATCCCACGGATTATTTCAGTATCTGAATTTCCTTCATAATCTCGTTGGCCAACTCTTCTGCTTCTTCCGCAGTTGGGGCTTCCGAGTACACCCGAATAATGGGCTCCGTATTCGATTTTCTCAAGTGAACCCAGCGATCGTCAAATAAGATTTTTAAGCCGTCTTCGATATTTTTCTTGTCCCTGGCGTGGCGTTCTTTCATTTTCTTGAGAATATCATCCGGATCCGACTGCCCGATTTCAATTCTTTTCTTTGTCATTTTAAACTGCGGCAAACTTTTATGCAATTCCGAAATAGATCCACCGAATTCAAGCAATTGCTGGAGCGTAAGGGCAATCGCCACGGGTGCATCTCGTCCCAGGTGGACTTCCGGCAGAATGACTCCGCCATTCCCTTCGCCTCCAATCACAGCATCGACTTCCTTCATTTTCTTGGCCACATGAATTTCTCCAACTTTGGTGCGATAGACGGGAACACCAAAGCCTTCCGCAATTTTATCAATTGCAAGCGTAGTGGACAAATTCGTAACCACTGGCCCCTTTTTTCTAGAAAGCATAAAATTCACGGCGAGAGCAAGGGTATATTCTTCCACAAGCGGATCCCCATTTTCAGAGAAAATAGCACAGCGATCAGAATCCGGATCTACTGCGAAGCCAATATCCAGTTGATTGGCGCGAATCGTATTTGAAAGAACCGTTAAATTCTGTGGAAGCGGCTCCGGGGTATGCGGGAAAAGACCATTTGCAGCCGTATTGAGGCCTACAATTTCGCATCCCAGCCTGTGTAAAAATTTCGGCAGGAAAACAGCTCCTGCACCGTTTACACAATCAATGGCAACTTTAAAGCGCCGTTTTCGAATAGCCTCCACATCGATGAAAGGAAGTTTAAAAATCGCTTGCATGTGATCTTCCACGGCGCGGTCATAATCGTAAACATTCCCCATGCCCTCCCATGTCTTCCAACTCAATGCATTTTCTTCCGATCGAGCAATGACTTGCCCGCCTTCTTCAGCATCCAAAAACATTCCCTTATCGTTCATCAGCTTAAGCGCATTCCATTGAATCGGATTGTGAGAAGCCGTAATTGCAATGCCGCCGCGAGCGTGAAGGTGTTCAATTGTCATCTGCACCGTAGGCGTGGGCACAATGCCAATTTTGATTACATCGCACCCAACCGCCTGGAGCGTCCCCACCACAATATTTTCGACCATTTCACCCGTCACGCGGGGATCGCGGCCAACCACTACGGAACCGCCGCCCAACCAGGAACCGTAGGCCGCGACAAATTTTTCAATTGTATCCGGATTAAAATTCTCGCCGACAATCCCACGAATCCCTGAAACGCTTACCATGAGTTGAGACATTTCCATCCCTCTTATCTTATGTTTAATCAAACACAGTTCGCCGACAACGTCTGCCGAGCCCAAATCGCTTCATTTTATTTCAAATACAAAACCTTGAAAAATAATTTGTATCGCTCTTACAGGTTTTAAAGATACAAAATTTTGAAGAAATTTCCAATAGATTTCTCTTTCAAAAAAACAAAAAAGCCACCAGGTTCATGGGAACCGATGGCTGATCCGCTGATTTGGAGCAGTGTGGCATGTGGAGGTTAGTGGCGGAGAGATTTAATTTTGTAACGCACCATCTTTTTGTAAAGGTTTGTCCGATCTAGCCCCAGTGCCTTGGCCGTTTTCGAAATATTCCACCCCAAGGCGGTCAGGCGATTCATGATAAAGTCCCTTTCAAAATTTTCCCGCGCTTCCTTCAGGGTAATTGATGCATTTGAAAAATAGTTTCCTTTTGCCCCATTTTCATTTCGATAAACTGCCTTGAAAGCCAGCTGCTGGTCGATAAATTCCTTGTCGTTTGCAACCACCAGATATTCTACCACATTTTTCAACTCCCGAATATTCCCGGGCCAGTCATATTCCATGAACAGGATAATAGCATCGGTTGTAAACGTGCGAAGCTTGACATTGTTTTCCTCCGAAAAAATCTTATTGTAATGAGCAATCAGAGCCGGGATGTCCTCTTTTCTCTCACGCAGCGGCGGAACTTCAATCGTAACAACATTCAATCGATAGTACAAATCTTCCCGAAATTTCCCTTCGGCTATTAAATCTTCCAATTTCTTATTTGTAGCCGCAATAAGTCGAACATCAATTTGTTCCGAATCCACGCTTCCCACTTTTTGAATTTCGCCTTCCTCAATGGCGCGAAGCACTTTGGACTGCGCCCGTAGGCTCATATCGCCAATTTCGTCCAGAAAAAGCGTCCCGCGATTGGCCGTTTTAAAAAGCCCATCTTTGTCCGCGGCCGCTCCCGTAAACGCCCCCCTTTTATAGCCAAACAGCTCGCTATCGATAAGCTCTTCAGGAATCGACGCACAATTGAGGCGAACAAAAGGGCCGTCCGAGCGCGCACTCAAATGATGAATGGCACGGGCAACCAACTCCTTTCCCGTTCCACTTTCTCCCTGAATGAGAACCCGTCCATGGGTGGGAGCCGCCTGTTCAATGGTTCTAAAGATTTTCCGAATCGCATGGCTTTTACCAACCATTTTGTATCGCTCAAGTGAATCCTGAATAAGAGATTGCACCTTTCGCTCCAGGCGATATTTCTCGACGGCGTTTTTCAGAGTGATCAAAACCCGTTCCGCATCAAGAGGTTTCTCCAGAAAATCGTACGCCCCCAATTTGGTCGACTCCACTGCCAGACGGATTGTGCCGTGACCGGAAATCACAATAACCGGCAATTGAGGGTTATCCGCAACCACCTCTTTGAGTACCTCCATTCCATTCTTTTTAGGAAGCAAAATGTCCAGAATGAGGGCATCGAATTCCTTCTGTTTCACCTTTGCAAGAGCTTCTTCTCCGTCTTTTGCCAACGCCACACGAAATCCCTTGAATTCCAAAATATCTTGAAGGGCTCTTATCATGCGCTCGTCATCATCGACAATAAGTACTTTAATTTTCCCATTTTGATTAATGCTGTTCATGGCAACTCTTTTCGATAACCAATCGGTTGCATTATTTTTGCAGAAAATTCAGTAGAAATAAGATAGCAAAAAATTCCAAGAATGGCTTTCGCAAGAACTGTTCCATTGGAAATTAAGCCTGAATCATTAGGGAATGTGTGTAATAAACACTACAAATGTCAGATTTACAAGACAATAATGTTGTTTTATTGCAACATCTTACATGGCAGGAAAATACGCTGTTACATTGGTTCCAATTTTTGGCTTGCTTTGAACGGTTATCTTTCCCTTATGCGATTCGACAATTTCCTTTGCAATGATTAAGCCGAGCCCTATACCTTCTTTCCGAGTGGTGAAAAAGGGCTGAAAAATAGACTCCAGCACATCCTCGGACATGCCTTCACCGGTATCGGTTATTTCAACAACAACCATAGAGACAAATTTCTGCGCCGTTAAATCCCAGTGCTCGCGGGTATCGGTAATAATTGTAATTCTTCCTCGTCCATTGATGGCATGAACCGAATTATCGATAATATTTTCCAGCAGCGTAATCAATTGCTCCTCATCCCCGGAAATTTCAGGAATATCATGATTGAGGTTTAGTTCGATCTCAATATCCTTGGGCAGGCGTTGTTGTGCCTCAAAGTAAATTTTCTGAACGATGGAATTGAGATTAACAGGAAGTTTGTTCTGATTTTCAAGACGCACAAATTTCAGAAATCCATTGGTGATTCTTCGAATTCTGTCAATTTCTTCTTCCATATTCCGGATATAGGTTTTGTATTTCGTAAGTTTAGGATCATTATCCGCTTCGAGAGCCATTTCCAATCGTTGTGCCGTCAGGTTCACTGTGGATAGCGGGGTTTTAATATCGTGTGCAATGCGCTGAGCCATGCTAATCCACGCACTTAAGCGATGAGAACGCGTCAATTCGGTAACGTCCTGTATCATGATAAGTACGATCTTGCCCGTTTGCGAATCCGGATGATTGATCCATTGCAGATCGACCTGCAAAGTCATATCCGAGCCTTCGATGGCCATTGGCAATGAAATATTTGAATGCTCCACCCGGCCGGAAAAGAATTCATCCAACGCATTTGCAAGGGGCTTTAAATTCCCCCTGAAAAATTCATGATAATGATGCCCAACAAATGCCCCGAGGTAGTTTCGAATCAACTTTTCGGAACTTGGACTATATTTCATCAGTTTCCCTGATT
>Ga0114934_10002098_pt1 | contig 12851 bp, 11 predicted proteins | sample 4SBtaG_2_FD_99695 | JGI IMG/M metagenome (GOLD analysis project Ga0114934, IMG submission 99695) | Deep subsurface microbial communities from Kolumbo volcano to uncover new lineages of life (NeLLi) - 4SBTROV10_white metaG | ecosystem: Environmental > Aquatic > Marine > Volcanic ... | reverse complement strand
TCAAGAGTATATTATGGTGTTTAAGAATATCGATATATACAAAAGGGCCTGCTAAAATGTGTGAGCCGGGCACCCGTTTTCTATAAATATACAGTTTTTGTGTAGGGCTAAGAAATATTATCAATTGAGTTTTTCAACAGCCTGATAACCGTTCACCGGGAATGGGATATAGATTGTGGTCTGTAAAAGTGTTATAATACTTTAAGAGGAAGGCAAGAAGGGATGAAAAATGATATAAGGACAATAAAGAATGAATAGAATTGGACTCTGGGATATTTCACTTAATTTTATCGATCATGGGCTTATTTGGCTTGGAATTTCCATATTAATAACATTAGTTTACTTTATCTTTATCAAATTCTGGTTAAAGCCCTCACTTGCTAAAAAAACATCAAAAAAAATTCCTGTACTAGCTGGTATCATTGTGAGTATAGTGTTTTTCATATCATTTTATAAATCTCTTAAGCCAATTGTATCATATGTGTATTATTTCTATGGGAATCTCTGTATATCTGAGGGAAAATATGTAAATGCTTTATGGGAATTTAAGGAAGCCGCTAAACTCTATCCCACAAATGATAAATTTAATGAAAGAGTAGGACTACTCTCCTATGTTAAGAATGATTATTCCACTGCTCTTAAATACTTTGATGCAGTCGAGGATATGACTCCTGAATCAATGATTTACTATGGCGCTGCTCAAATTCAGCTGGGATTTTATGAAACAGAAGAAAAAAATATTAGAAGTGCTTTAGAGTATCAATATAATCCTAACCTTGCATATTACTTTCTGGGAATGAGCCTTCACAAGCAAAAAAAATATGATAAGGCTGAAAAGGCTTTATTGAACTCGATATCAACTATAGTAAAACCCATGAAGTGCGTAGTCGAATGGGAACTCGCATCAGTATATATTGATACGAATAGACCTGCTTTGGCAAAAAAATATGCTGAAAAAATAGTATCATCCAAGGATATTCCTAGTGATATTCTAAGCATGGCAAAATCATTTTTAAAAGCTGAGAAAAAAAATGAAGAAAAAATTAAAAATAAACCTTGAATTAGAAGATAAGATTGCAATAGTTTTTGTATTGATTATAGGAATTGTCTATCTTGCAGCTCTCTTAACACATTCTATAAAATATAAAGAATTTACAAAACTAAGCCCTATACTATTTTACTATTTTCTATTTCCTTTCTTTCTTGTATTGCTTAAGGAAACTGTAGTACTTATATTTTCTGATAAATATAAACTATCGAAAATTATAAATACATTTAGGGACTGGTTTCCTTTTTTGCTTATTATTGCAATGTATTATAGCCTAAATGATGGACTTGGTTATTTTATAACACTTCATGATAAAGATATATTTCTAGCTCATCTTGATGATATTATCTTTAGAGTAAAACTTTCAGTATATTTAAATGATTTATATCATAATCCACTCTTTATAAACTGGCTTTCATTCACATATTTCATGTTTGTACCACTTCCACCACTTGTAGTTGGGTATTTTTATTTTAAAGGAATGAGGGCACAATTTAAGGTTATCATGTTTTCTCTTGTTTTAATGGAAGCAGCCGGATGCATCGGTTATCTTACAGTTCCTGCAATAGGACCGCTATATGCTTTCCCGGAATGGTATCATGTAGATATATATAATTCAGCATTCTCAGAATGGGTACGTGCCATGGATAATTATTCCAGACTACCAAGGGATTCTTTCCCGTCCTTGCATGTGGGAATAAGTGCAGTAATCTACTTTCTATCATGGAGATATTCAAAAAAAGTATTCATCATTACAAGTCCTATTATTCTCAGCATGTGGTTTGCCTGTATATATCTTAGACATCACTATACTGTCGATGTAGCTGCAGGACTTATTCTGGCATTTGCTATTTACCATTTTTCAGTAAAATATATCGAACCATATTATAAAAGACGATTGAACGATGAAGAACCTTCTGAAAAGACTTCAACCTGAGGATATAGTCGCCCTTATATTCTCTCTGATAACACTGACTCTCTTTATTTTAAAAGCATGCTTTTCCGGTGTTATTTTCACAGGGATATGGACTTCCTACTACTTTTTTCTTATACCTTTCCTCCTTCTGACTATCAAGGAATCAATCTCCTTTTTTTTTGATTCAAATCCTGCTTTCTCAGGTTTTATAAGAATATTCCGGGATTGGTTCCCATTTCTTCTAATATTAGGACTTTATTACAGTTTTTATGATGGCCTTAATTATTTTATCTCTCATAATGACATGGATCATTTGCTCGCAAAAGCCGATGAATTCCTTTTTGGTGTTCAACCATCTGTATTTCTCGAACCGCTTACAAGGTTTTCTCTACTTGTATCATGGTCTTCATTTGCATATCTTTCTTTTATTTTTATTCCACCTTTTATAGCATTTTATCTCTATTTCAAAAAGGAGTACTTTGATTTTAAGATCACCATGCTTGCTGCGATGTTTCTTCAGGCTATTGGATGTATAGGATATATACTCATCCCTGCAATCGGTCCCGGATATGCTTTTCCTGAATGGTATTCAACAACTATTTCGGGCTCTTCAATAACACATTTCACCAAGGATTTTATAAATACTGCTAGAATTACCAGAGATTGCTTTCCTTCTCTTCACGCAGGTCTCAGCGCTCTCTTTTTCTTTTCGCTTTTTAAAAATCACAAGAAGATGTTTTTTTTACTTATTCCTCTTATATTAAGTCTATGGTTTTCCTGTGTATTTCTCAGATATCATTATCTTGTCGATATCATTGCCGGTATAATGCTTGCTTTTATTTCCCGATCTATTACATATAGATTGTTCTCTGAATCCTACAGGAGGACGTATGGATGAGCTTCAAACATATAAAACTATATTATCATTTCTGATAAACAATCATCTGAAAATAATTTTCTTTGTCATATCTCTTTCTCTTTTTCTAATATGTTTGAAACTACTCCTTAAAAGAAGAGAAGTCAAGTTCCTTAAAAGATCCTCCTTCTACTTTTTATCCTCTATATTATCGATTTTTTTATTGATCTCGATCTTCTATACATTAGTCCCGCTTTTTTCAATATATTATCTATTCAAAGGGAACTCATATATTTCACAAAATAATATCATCTCAGCCTATAAAAATTATAAGAAAGCATACTATCTTTCTCCTTCTGATCCGGGAATAATATCATGCCTGGCATATTCATCATATTATTCGAATAGATTCGATGAATCATATTCCCTGTTATCAAGACTTTACAATTCCGGAAAGATTACTCCTGATCTGAGTATACTATATTCATCACTTCTCTTGAATTCTGAAAATATGGAACTTGCTAAAAAAAACCTTGATTTTGCAGTCAAATATGTTCATGACCCTACAATGGCAGAGTTTTATCTCGGAAAATATTATGAGCTTGAAAATAATCTTAATAAAGCAGAAGAACATTATTTGAAAGCATTAAAAGGAAATAAAAATTTTCGTCAATTTATTCTTAAAAATTTATTAAAATTTTATGAAAAGACAGGTGAATTGAAAAAATCTCAGGAAATTCTTCATGAAATAAAAAAAGACCGGTAAAACCGGTCTTTTTTATCATTCTAAACGAGGGACTAACCCGATCCCGATGCTGCACCTTCACCAGGCAGATGAGAACTGATGGTAGTACCATGAAGAGAACATTGCAAATAAAGGCCCGAAGTCTGTGTTCCCTGTATTGTGTATGTTCCTCCTGAAGGACAAGTAGGAACTTTCTGTTTTTGCATATAAGGCGCTAAAGCTGATAGTGCAGGAGTTGCCGTTGAAGCACTTTCCATCATATACATCTCAACAGCAGATTCCATTGTCTTCATATTAGCTACACATGCTTTTTCCTTACTTTTTCTTCTAGCTTTAGTAAAATTAGGAACTGCAATTGCGGCTAAAATTCCAATAATTGCTATAACTATCATAAGTTCGATTAATGTAAAGCCGCGTTTGTTTTTGTTTTGTTTTTTCATAATTTTTCACCTCCTTTGATTTTAGAATAAAATAAGGGCCAAAAAAATGACCCTTATCAACTTATTATATATTAATTATACCATATTTTGCTTTTTTCGTCAAGTTTAAGCAATTTAAGCAGCCTGGTTGACGATTTCAAGCATCGGCAGGAATATAGCCATGACTATTCCACCAACAACAATTCCCATAAAAACAATTATTATAGGTTCGATTATGGATGTCAATCCTTTAACTGCTGTATCTACTTCCTGCTCATAGAAATCAGCTATTTTAATAAGCATCCCATCAAGTTCTCCAGTTTCTTCACCTACAGCAATCATCTGTACAACCATGGGAGGGAAAACACCACTTGCTTTAAGAGGATCAGCAATACTCTCACCTTCTCTTATACTTACTCTTGTCTTTTGAATGGCATCAGAGATAACAACATTTCCTGCTGTAGAAGCTGTGACTTCGAGAGCTTGAAGAATAGGAACACCAGAAGCTACAAGAGTTCCAAGAGTACGTGTAAACTTAGCAATTGCAACCTTTCTAAGAAGGATGCCAAGAACTGGAGTACGAAGGGTATTTGTATCCCATATCCTTCTCCCTTGTTTTGTAGTAAAAAACCTTTTAAGACCATATATCATTGCAATAATACCCATAATAATAAATACAAAATATGCACTTAGAAAATCACTGACTTGCAAAAGAACTCTAGTTGGAAGAGGAAGCTGTGAATTTCCCATACCTTGGAATATGTTTTTAAAGTTTGGCAAAACAAATGTCAAAAGAAAGAATACAACACCAATAGCAATAGTTGCAACAACTATAGGATATGTAAGAGCCCCCTTAACTTTTGATTTAAGCTGTTCTGATGACTCCAAGTAATTTGCAAGCCTTGCAAGTATTTCATCCAGAATACCACCAGCCTCACCAGCTTTGACAAGATCACAGAAAAGGTTTGAAAAAATATCGGGATACTTTTCAAGGGATTTTGAGAAAGTAGTTCCACCTTCTACATCTTGGCGTATTTTACCTAAAACCTGTCTAAATCTTGGATTCTCATTCTGTTCAGCAACAATAGATAGGCACCTGACAAGAGGAACACCAGCAGCAATCATTGTAGCAAATTGCCTTGCAAATACAGATATTTCATAAGATTTTACCTTTTTCTTAAAAAGAACTATCTCTCTGCTCTTTTCTTTTACGCTTGTAACAAAATAGCCTTTATCACGCAAACGCGCTATTACGGCATCTTTTGAATCACCTTCAATATCGCCACTAATAATCTTACCGTCACGGGCTCTGGCTTTATAGGAATATTTAGGCATATGAAAACCTCACTTGATTTTTCATATTTTATCGGAGAAATAGTTATATTATTTAATTTTCAAATTAATACACATATATCAACCATTTGACTGTTTCAGCATCCTCTTCAACTCATCAGGATAAAGTGTTCTAGTAAGAGCAGATTCAAGAGTAATTGCACCCTTTGTATATAATTCTGCAAGGGATTGCTCAAAAGTCCTCATTCCAAGGTTTTGACTTGTCTGCATAACAGTATAAAGCTGATGTATTTTAGATTCTCTGATAAGATTCTGTACTGCTGAAGTATTTAAAAGAAGTTCTACTGCCGGTATTCTACCCTTTCCACTAGCAAGTGGCAAAAGCTGTTGAGCTACTATTGCCTGAAGAACAAAGGATAGCTGTGTTCTCACCTGTTGTTGCTGATGCGATGGAAATATATCAACAATACGGTTTATTGTCTGCGGTGCATCTGTTGTATGAAGAGTAGCAAGTACAAGATGTCCTGTTTCTGCGAGAGTCAAAGCAGATTCAACTGTTTCAAGGTCTCTCATTTCTCCAATAAGAACAACATCAGGGTCCTGTCTTAAAACATGTCTGAGAGATTCTGCAAAACTATATGTATCTACTCCCAATTCTCTCTGATTAACTATGGATTTTTTATGATAATGTAGATATTCTATCGGATCTTCTATTGTAATAATATGAGATCTTCTCTCATTATTGATTATGTTTAATAAAGCAGCTAAAGATGTTGATTTACCTGATCCGGTAGGTCCTGTGACTAATACCAACCCTTTTGGTAATCTAGCAAAGTCTTCTACTTTTTTAGGAAGATGCAGTTCTTCTATAGAAGGTATTTTTGAAGGAATAACCCTAAATGCAGCTCCAATACAACCCCTTTGTTTATAAACATTAACCCTAAAACGTCCAAATCCATGAACCGAATATGAAAGGTCTAGTTCAAGTGTTTCCTCGAATTCTTTTTGTTGCTCTGATGTAAGCATACTATAGATAAGACTTCTTGTATCCATTGGTGCAAGAACGTCAAGATCAGTAGTAATAAGCTCACCATCTACACGAATAACCGGTGGTGAACCAACAGTAAGATGAAGATCGGAAGCATCATTATCAATTACAAGATTCAATAGATCATTAAGGACAAACATTTTTCCCCCCAGGATTTCAATATTTAATTATTCTATTTCTTCTCCAGATGTAACACGAAGGACTTCATCCACCGTGGTCATTCCAAGAAGAGCCTTTCTCAAAGCAGATTCTCTGAGCGTAAACATACCCTCCTCTCTAGCCATTCTTCTAAGTTCAGATGTAGAAGCTCTTTCAAGAATCATTCTTCTTATTTTTTCACTTATTACAAGTACTTCATAAATACCAACTCTTCCTTTATATCCTTCATTATTACATTTTTCACAGCCCTTTCCCTTATAAAGGACTATATTGTTGTAATTTATATGAGGAAGATCCAGTTTAACAAGAAGTTCAGGTGATATACCAAGGCTTTTAAGCATATCTGACTTTGGTTTATATTCTACTTTGCAGTCTTTACATATAGTTCTAACAAGCCTTTGAGCTTGAATAAGTATTAATGAGGTAGCCACAAGGAATGGTTCTATTCCCATATTGAGAAGTCTTCCTATTGTAGAAGGGGCATCATTAGTATGGAGAGTCGATAATACAAGATGGCCTGTCAGAGATGCTTTGACAGCGATTTCCGCTGTTTCATAGTCTCGAATCTCTCCAACCATTATTATATCTGGGTCTTGTCTCAAAAATGATCTTAAAGCAGCAGCAAAATTCAAACCGATTTCAGCACGACAATGTACCTGATTAATACCATGAAGCTGATATTCTACGGGGTCTTCAGCCGTCATTATATTTACTTCTGGTTTATTTAATTTATGGAGCGCAGAATAGAGTGTAGTTGACTTTCCTGAGCCTGTAGGGCCAGTAACAAGTATAATACCATTTGGATTTTCTATAGCTCTATTGAATCTCTTTAATGAGCTCGGTTCAAATCCCAAATCTTCCATATTCAATCTAAGTGAACTCTGATCAAGTATTCTCATAACAACTTTTTCTCCATGTACTACTGGACATGTCGAAACACGAAGATCAATTGGTCTATTATTTACACGTATTTTTATTCTTCCATCCTGAGGAAGTCTTTTTTCAGCAATATCAAGTTGAGACATTATTTTAACCCTGGAAATAATAGCAGATTGTGCTCTCTTTGGAGGAGTCATTTTATTATGAAGAATACCATCATGTCTGATACGAATTCTAAGATCCTTTTCATATGGCTCGATATGAATATCACTCGCCCCCATCTCAACAGCTTGCGAGATTACAAGATTTACTAATCGAATAATAGGTGCATCATTTTCACCGAATTCATCGCCAAGTTCATCAAGATTAGGAGCATCTGCTGCTTCCTTCCCAATATCCTGAAGGTCTTCCATAAGACCATCCATCTGTCCTTCCACACCAAATGCATTTGTAAGTGACTGGCTTATATCTTTACTTGTTGCAACAACCGGTCTTACTACAAGACCAGTCATAAGCTGAAGATCATCTATTGCAAGTATGTTTAATGGATCAGACATAGCTACAGTAAGCTTGTTACCGACTTTATTTATAGGTATGAGCTGATATCTTCTAGCCACATGTTCAGGGACTATACGCGCAATGGTAGGATCAATAAGATATGTGCTAAGATTGATATAAGGCAATTTAAGTTGTTTTGCGAGCGCCTGAACTATATCTTCCTCAGTCACAACGCCCATCTCAACTAAGACTTGTCCAAGCCTTTTACCTGTCTTTTTTTGAATGGTTAGCGCTTGCCCAAGCTTTTCATCATCTATAAGGCCTTCTGCTTTCAAAGCATCGCCAAGCAGCAATCTGTTTCTAACTGGTTTAGCCATAAAGTCTTTTCTCCTGAAATAGCTCTCGAATTAAAATACTCGAAAGCATTAGTTTTTCAATAATTATTATACTAATAAAAGTTATATATTGCAAAAAGAACACAGAAATTAGTCGATTTCTGCAACAGCTGAATCAATAGATTCAGTAATCTCAAAAATCTGGTCAAGCTTTGTTATCTCAAAAAGTCTTAAGCACATATTATTTAAACCACTAATCATCACTTTTATCTCTTCATCATTGCACATTCGATAGAAGTTTGCTAAAAGTCCAAGTCCAGTACTATTTATATATTCAAGACCTTTGAAGTCAAAAATCACATTCTTTCTATTTTCTTTTATATCTACAAACACCTCATCTAAAAAAAGTCTTATTTTTTCTTCAGTACCAGGATTGACTTCTCCAAAAATACTTATTATATAATATCTATCATATTCTTTCTTCTCTAATTTGAAATCATTCATCATTCCTCCCAACAGCATACCATTTTTCCAATTCATTTATTTCTTGAAATGCATATTTACCGCATTTAGTATTACTATCTATAGCATATGCTTTTCTTAAACTATTATATGCCATTTTATACATTTTTTTCATAAAAAAACAATATGCCATATAAAATGCTGCATTCTGATTTTCTTTTCTTTGTGACAATGATAGTCTAAACAAGCGTATTGCACTGTCATAATCATTTTTTATATAACTCTCTTTACCACGCTCAAAGTACCTCGTACCAAAAATCCATATCTTCCCAAGTTTATTATCAAGTAAAAGTAAATTACCATCATTATCAATTGTAAAAGATGGAGAATTCATCATTATTCTCTTATTATTATTTCCAATGCTAGAAAGAATTTTCGACATCTGATCGAATTTCTGTATTCTAAAATTGTATCTATCCATGACATAAATATTTCCCTGTGGATCAAATTTTATTTTGGTGGGATATTGAAATTTTCCTATAGAAGTCCCAGATTCTCCAAAAGAACGGACAAAACTTGCATGATTATCAAATATTATAATCATATCCCTATAATTATCAGTTACTGCAATATTCCCATTCAAAGACCAGTCAATACCAAAAGGATTAATAAAATCACCATCCTTTCTATTTATTGAATAAATAAATTTTCTTGAAGGATCAAATATCTGAATACGCTCATTTCCACTATCGCAGACATAAATATATCCATCATTGTCAACAGTTAGAAAAGATGGAGAAAATAACTCATTATCTCCATTCCCCCTTTTATCACCAATATGATTTATCAAGTTTCCGGAATGATCAAAAATATCTATTCTATTATCAATTACTACATATATAAAGCCATTTACAGCCTTTATCGATCTTGGTGAAACATTAGAAGGCAAGGAAAATACTTTCTTTTTATCTTTATTTTTTTGAATGGAATATATCTTTTTATTATATGCATCTAGCACATATATTGTATCAACATCGAAATCAATATCATTCAATGTGAAAGTATCATCTTCTATTTCAATTGTAATACCTTTGATAAGATCATATATATTAGCGGAGAAATTATCCTTTCTGCTAATAAAGCTGCTGTCATTATCAAATACAATCTTCTCAAATGCAAAACACTTCAAATAGAGAAATGTCAGAAAAACAAAGATTAGTATTCTCAGGCTTTTTCTACCCATTCCGTGACTCTTTTTTTGTATTCTGCAAGCAATTCATGAGATCTATTCTTTGAATCCGCTTCTGCATATATAAGAAAATATGAACGGTCAGGATCAGGCAATAAAAGTACCCATTCTCCATCTCTTTTTATCCTTACTCCGTCTATAAGCTCCATTTCATTCTCATTATTGTTTTCAACCAATTTTCTCATTATTGTACCCTTTAATTCGAAAGGACATGGAACCTGTGTAAATACAACATTTGAAGGGGGGATCTCGAAGCATAAACTAGATATATTTTTTTTCATTTTTGCAAGCATTTCAATAAGCTTTGCAGATGCAACCATGCTGTCAAAAAATCTATTAAATTCAGGGAATATAAATCCACCCATACCATCACATGCAAGATCTATATCCTTATTCAAAGCTGTTTCCATTATCCCTCTAGGAGATGCCTTAGTTCTTATTACATTTCCACCAAATTTTGCAGCAATTTTCTCTATATTAGATGAACTCGATACAGGGACAGCAATCTTAGGACTCTTCTTCTTTGATGTAGCTAGCAATAATAGAGCCATAAGACTCTGAGATACATCATCAGGAAGCATATTGCCTTGATCATCAACAATATAGATCTTTTCGGCTCCAACATCAAACATTATTCCAAGATTTGCCTTTAAAGAGCGTGATATATCTGAAAGCTGTATAAACTCATTTCTGAACTCTTCATAAGATTTTGTAAGTTTTTTCTCATCCAGATAAGTATTTAATGAGATGACTTCACAACCAAAATCAGAAAGTATATTTGGAAATACATTTGTCGCTGGCCCATATGAATAATCAAGAGTAAACTTAAATTGAGCATTTTTAATCGTATCTACATCAATAAAATTAAGCAAAGCATCCTGATAATATTCTATTACTCTATAAGGGAAAGTAAGTCTTCCAGTATCTTCTATATTTGCTCTTGGAAAATCCTCTCTGAAAAATAGTCTTTCTATACTTTTCTGTTTTCCATTAGGCATATCCATACCATTGGAATCTATAAATTTAATATCAACACTATTATGTGAAAATGGAGATTTCCTTGTATGTATTCCTGCAGTTCTAGAACCCTCAGAAACTTGATATCTAGCAACACATTCAGGAGTAACTCTTAAGTCATTTACATTTACGCCCACTGACAAAAGACCGGATATCAAAGCGCGATTAACCATTCTTGACACCTTATGAGAATCCCTGCTTGTAGCAACTACACTCCCCTTTCCTATCATTGCACCTAGAGATGCACCTACTTTTGCAGCAAATTCAGGGGTTATCTCAACATTAGCTATTCCACTTATACCCTCTGCGCCAAAAAGTGCTCTATTCCATTTTTCTCCCCATATAAGGCTACTAGAAAGCACAGCTCCATCCTCTACTGTCTTACTAGGCCACATCTTTATACCAGCTCTTATGGTTGCACCTTCCCCAACAATGCAATCATCAGATATTATTGCTTCTTCTTCCACAAAGGCATGTTTTTTTATTGAGACATTTTTTCCAATAAGTGCTTTTTTTACATTTGCCCCGGATTCTATTTTGCAAGAATTCCAAAAAACAGAATTCTTTATAGTTGCCCCTTCATCGACTATAGAATCATCTCCTATTACACAATCTTTAAGCACAACGCCTTTTTTAATCTGACAATTTCTGCCAATTAGAACTCCCCCGGAAATATCCGTTTCTTCATCTATAACACTGTTCTCTCCAACCCATAAATCATATCCTATTGTATTTTTCTTTTCTTCGCTTATATTTACCTTGACCTTTCCAAAAAGTACATCCATATTAACATTTCTATATTCATTAAGATCCCCAACATCCTTCCAGTATCCCTTTGCGATATATCCATAAAGGGGAAGTTTCTTTTCAAGAATTTTTGGAAAAAGGTTTTTAGAAAAATCAAATTCGGTTTCAGGGGGAATAAGGTCAAGAGCATCGGGTTCCAATATATATATACCAGTATTTATTGTATCGCTAAATACCTGCCCCCATGATGGTTTTTCAAGAAATCTGACAATCTTTCCATTCTCATCAGTTATTACAATACCAAATGAAAGCGGGTTTTCAACCCGAGTAAGCATTATTGTTGCAAGAGATCCTTTTTTTTCATGAAAATTTATAGCTTCCCAAATCTTGAAATCCGTAAGAACATCACCGCTGATTATTACAAACCTTTCATTTAAAAAACTCTCAGCTGCTTTTACACTTCCAGCAGTACCATAATCAGCTAAAGCAGTTACATATTCCATATTTACTCCAAACTTTGATCCATCGCCAAAATAATCTATTATTTTATCAGCCTGAAAATAGAGTATGGAAAGTATATCCTTTATACCAGCTTCTCTGAGCCTTTCTACTATATGTTCCATAAGTGGTTTATTGACAACTGGAACCATAGGTTTAGGAATAGTACATGTAACTGGTCTAAGTCTTGTTCCAAAACCGCCTGCCATGATAACTGCCTTCATAATACCCCCATATTTATTTAATTAAATAATATGATAACATCTTAGAAAAAAAAATTCTATTAAGAAACTTTTCACGATGTCATTTGGGGTCTGATCTTCACATTTCACAATATTGAGTACAACATTGATGAAATGAATGAAGATACAAACCCCAATTTCCAGTGAATAGTGAATAGTGAATAGTGAACAGAGAAAACAATTTCCGCAAGGGCTTGCCCCCTACATGGATTTTGGATTTTGGATTCAGGATTTGGTATTTTTCCTCTCTTACCAACCCCTATATCCTATATCCTATATCCTGTATCCTACATCCTACATCCTATATCCTATATCCTGTATCCTATATCCTACATCCTACATCCTATATCCTATATCCTAAATCCATTCTTACAATTCAAAATTCAAAATTTAAAATCTATAATTTCTTCAATGTCCTTTTTACCCTTTTGCCCTTTTAC
>Ga0114934_10002097_pt1 | contig 12857 bp, 11 predicted proteins | sample 4SBtaG_2_FD_99695 | JGI IMG/M metagenome (GOLD analysis project Ga0114934, IMG submission 99695) | Deep subsurface microbial communities from Kolumbo volcano to uncover new lineages of life (NeLLi) - 4SBTROV10_white metaG | ecosystem: Environmental > Aquatic > Marine > Volcanic ... | reverse complement strand
GGTTTCGGCGTAAACAGCTATCTGCTGGGTCTGGAAGCAGTGAGCAAAATTCTTGAAAAAACGTAGCCCGGGGTAATCGTTAGGTCAAAATAATTAAGCCAAAGGGCACACGGAGAGCAGGGAGAAAAATGAGGAATTGAAAAAAAAACTCCGGGTTCTCCGCGAGTTCTGTGGTTTAACCGCTTCTCAAAATCCGTGTATTTTTCCCCCGCAGAATTAAATTGCATTTCCGTCCTTTTTTATTTATATTAATTAATTCTTTATTGATCGTAAATAATGCGTTTCATCTTCAGTAGAAAGGAAAATCGAAACCGTGTTTAAGGAAGTTCCGAGTCAATTAAACATCCCGGAGTTGGAAAAACAGATTCTGGAATTCTGGGAAAAGGATCACACATTTGAAAAATCCGTGAAATCGCGCGACCCAAACAAGCCTTTTGTATTCTACGAAGGACCTCCTACGGCAAACGGCCGTCCCGGTATTCACCATGTCATTTCGCGCACAATCAAAGATTTTGTGTGCCGATTCAAAACCATGCAGGGCTTTCGCGTGGAACGCAAGGCCGGCTGGGATACCCATGGGCTTCCGGTAGAAATCGAGATAGAAAAAGAACTTGGAATTGACGGCAAAGAGCAAATTCTTGAATACGGCGTTGAAAAATTTAATCAAAAATGTAAAGAAAATGTTTTCAAATATAAAAATGAATGGGATGAAATGACCCGCCGGATCGGCTACTGGGTCGATCTGGAACATCCTTACATCACCTACAAAAACGAGTACATCGAAACCGTTTGGTGGGTGCTTGATCAATTCTTCAAAAAGGGCCTGATGTACGAGGGGCATAAAATCGTCCCGTACTGTCCCCGCTGCGAGACGGCGCTTTCCAGTCATGAAGTTTCACTGGGTTACAAGGAAGTGTCTGACCCCTCTGTTTACGTACGCATGAAGGCAAAGGACGAGGAAAACACCTACTTTTTGGTCTGGACGACCACCCCATGGACACTGATTTCAAACGTGGCGCTGGCGATAAATCCCGACGTGGATTACGTTAAGATTCGCCAAAATGGTCAGATTCTCATTTTGGCCGAACCCCGCCTTTCCGTAATTGATGGCGAATACGAAATTCTGGAACGGCTGAAGGGCAGCGACCTGGCAGGGAAAAGCTACGAACCGATTTTCACTTTTCTAAAGCCGAAGGAAAAGGCCTACTACGTGATTGAAGCCGATTTTGTGACCACTGAAGACGGCACGGGTATTGTACACATTGCGCCCGCTTTTGGCGAGGACGATTACAGAGTGGGACAAAAGTACGGTTTGCCCACGCTTCAGCCTGTGGACAAAAGCGGATGTTTTACGGAAAAAGTGACGCCTTTCGCCGGAAAGTTTGTTAAAGCCGCTGACCCTGAAATTATTGAAAACCTGCGAGAACGGGGTATTCTTTACAAAAGCGAAGTCGTCACACACAGCTATCCGCACTGTTGGCGCTGCGGTACACCGCTTCTCTACTATGCGAAAAAATCCTGGTACATTCGTACCACCGCTCACAAAGACCGCTTGATTGAAAACAATAAGAAAATCCGCTGGATTCCCAAAGAAGTCGGCGAGGGCCGGTTTGGCGAGTGGCTTTCCAACAATGTGGATTGGTCTCTGTCGCGCGACCGGTTTTGGGGGACGCCGCTCAATATCTGGAAGTGTGAAAAATGCGGCCATGTGGATTCCATTGGCAATGTGGAAGAACTGCTCAAGCGCTCCGGAAATGAGACCATTGCGGATTTACACAAGCCTTACATCGACGAAGTGACGTTCACTTGCCCGAAATGTGGCGGCATCATGAAGCGTGAACCAGAGGTCATTGACGTCTGGTTTGATTCCGGAAGCATGCCCTACGCACAATGGCACTACCCGTTTGAAAATCAGGAAGAATTCCAGCGCAATTTCCCGGCTGATTTTATTTCCGAAGGAATCGACCAGACGCGCGGGTGGTTTTATTCTTTACTGGCCATTTCAACCCTTCTTTTCGATCAGCCGGCGTACAAAACGGTGCTTTCCATCGAGCTGATTCTGGATCGCGAAGGGCAGAAAATGAGCAAAAGCAAAGGGAATACCGTTGATCCCTTTGAAGTACTGGAAAGAAACGGTGCCGATCCGTTGCGCTGGTACCTCCTTACGGTCAGTCCGCCGTGGACGCCCACCCGTTTCGATCCGGACGGGGTGCTGGATGTGCAGAAAAAATTTTTCGGTACGTTGGTGAATGTGTACGCTTTTTTCGTACTTTATGCCAACATCGACCATTTTGAATACAAAGAAGCGCGAATTCCTGAGAAAAAGCGCCCGGAAATTGACCGCTGGATTCTTTCGTCCAGAAATCGACTGGTGACGCAGGTAAATAACTATCTGGAACGATACGACCTCACCAAAGCCGCGCGTGCGATCTCTGATTTTGTGGTGGAGTATTTGTCCAATTGGTACGTGCGCCGGAGCCGGCGCCGGTTCTGGAAATCGGAAATGGGGTCGGAAAAACTTTCTGCCTACCAAACCCTTTACGAAGTGCTGCTGACAATCGCCAAACTAATGGCGCCCTTTGCACCGTTTCTGCCGGAAGAAATCTACCGGAATTTAAATTCTATTGGAAAGGAACCCTTTGAAAGCGTGCATCTCGCTGAGTATCCTTCGCCCGAAGCCGAGACGTACCGATTTCGGGATGAGGCGCTGGAAACCCACATGGACGCTGTGCGTAAAGTGGTCACTTCCGTGCGTTCCATTCGGAATGAGGTAGGAATCAAAGTACGGCAGCCGCTGAGCCGAATTCTGGTGTACTCCAAATCGAAAGCCATTCGAGAGGGTCTGTCACTGATGGCAGACATCGTTTGCGAAGAAGTGAATGTGAAGGAAATTCAATTTGTGGAGGACCCCTCTGCGTTCTGGGTTCAGAAAGCGAAGCCCAATTTCAAATTGCTCGGCCCTAAATTTGGGAGAGAAGTTAAAAAAGTAGCCGAAATCATTTCCAATCTACCTGAAAAATCCATTGAAAAACTGACCGAAACGGGAAGGGAAACGGTAACACTTGGCGGGCGGGAGATTGAAATTGCACGTGAGGACGTGGAAATCTTCCAGGAAAACCGTGATGAATTTGCCGTGGCTGCAGAAGACGATTTCACGGTGGCGCTCGATACCCATCTTACCGATGAGCTGCGTGCCGAAGGTCTGGCACGGGAATTTGTGAATCGCGTGCAAAACATGCGCAAGGAAGCCGGCTTTGAAGTGGTCGACCGGATTCGGATTTCTTTCAAAGGAAATTCGGAAATCAGTCAAGCCATTCAAAAAAAGGCCGACTATATTAAGCGAGAGACTCTGGCGGTTGATCTCCATGAAAAATCCGTAAGTGGAGCCTTTACAAAGGATTGGAAAATTAACGGGGAACCTATTGTGATTTCAATCGAAAGAATCGTTTAACCGGTTGTAATTTATTAACTGCTATTTGAATATCTTTGAGATGGCAGGAAAATCAAAGGTGTAAAAATCGCCCGGAGCAGGTTAGGAGATGAACAATGACAAAAAGAGAATTGGAACATTACAAAAAATTGCTTCTTAAAAAGCGTGAAGAGTTGCAGAACGAGATTGAATATATCAAAGAAAACTCTTTTAAGAAAACAATGAAGGATTCCAGCGGAGAAATTTCTGCTTACAATTTTCACATGGCTGATCAGGCTACGGATTCCAACGAGCGAGAAAAGGCTTTCATGTTTGCGTATCGGGAAGATCGATTGATTTACCACATCGATCGCGCCCTTGAAAGAATCGAAAACGGCACGTATGGCTTGTGTCAGGAATGTGGCAAACCGATTAGCAAAGACCGACTGGAGGCAGTTCCCCATGCCCGATTATGCATTGAGTGCAAATCCAAAGAGGAACAATCGAAATAAGATTGAGTTAAAAATATCTGAACGTTCTTCCCAATGCAACTCGGGCAGATGAGGAAAATAAATATTTTTGAGGTCTTATGAAATTTAGAATAGATTGGAAACTTCTGGCTTTATCGCTGGGAATCGTTGTCTTGGATCAGGCAACAAAAATTTTTACAAAAGACTACATGATTCTTGGCCACTCGAAGAAATTGCTGGGCAATTTTGTTCGGTACACCTACATTGAAAATACCGGAATGGCTTTTGGAATTCATGTTGGGAACAGGCTCTTTTTTACGATATTTTCAATTCTAGCCGGCCTGGTTATCTTGATCTATCTGTTTAAATCCAGAAATGACCAGCCAATGGTACGAATTTCTCTATCCCTTATTTTGGGAGGCGCCATTGGAAATCTAATAGACCGTATTTTTTATGGTGCAGTGGTTGATTTTATTGATGTGGGTTTCGGATCGCTCCGGTGGTATGTTTTTAATGTAGCGGATGCGGCTGTCAGTATTGGAATGATTTTATTAATTACGGCGATTCTTTTGAAGAAGGAAGAACCGGAAGCACATAGCAATCACGAATCGCAAGTGGCCGCGGAACAGCACTAGCAGTCCACGCCAAAAGCCTTCTTGTGAATGTCAATGGATAATCAATCAGATGCTGTCGGGAAAAGAGAAATTATTGTTCCTCCCAATAAGGAAAAAGAAAGACTGGATCTGTTTCTAAGGCGCGCGATTGGTCATTTTTCACGCACGTTTTTTCAAAGACTGATTAATGAAGAAAAAATTCTCGTCAATGGTAAATTGCAAAAGGCCAGCTATTTGATTGCCCCCGGCGATCGAATTCTGATCGCTGTTCCTCCCCCCAAAAAATATGATGTAATTTCCGAAAACATTCCCCTGAATATTGTTTATGAAGATGAGCATTTGTTGGTTGTTAACAAGCCCGCAGGCATGGTGGTTCATCCTGCTGTGGGACATTACACAGGGACACTGGTGAATGCTCTCTTGTACCACTGCCATGATTTGTCCGGAATTGGGGGGGAATTGCGTCCGGGTATTGTCCATCGATTGGACATGGACACCTCCGGTTTACTGGTGGCGGCAAAGGATGATCGAACCCACAGGGAGCTTTCCAATCAATTTCGCGATCGAAGTATTGAGCGGGAATACTGGGCATTGGTGTGGGGTGTGCCGAGCCCCCGATCCGGTCGAATTGAGACGCAAATTGGTAGAAGTGCGACGAACCGCAAAAAAATGGCGGTTGTGGAGGAAGGCGGAAAGCTGACGATTACGACTTATGAAACTCAAGAACGACTCTATTTGCTTTCACTGGTAAAATTAAAATTGGGCACCGGACGAACCCACCAAATTCGCGTACACATGGCGCATATTGGCCATCCTGTTTTTGGGGATGCGGTTTACGGCGGAAGAAATCGTCGATTGGGAGCACTGACAGCCGGTGAACGAAAAATAGCCGCTCGCTTTTTGGAACTGCTTCCGCGTCAGGCTCTGCACGCACGAACCCTTGGATTTGAGCATCCGTACACCAAACAGTGGCTGCGATTTGAATCGGATTTGCCGGAGGACATGGAAAAGCTGCTGGAAACAGCGCGAGAATATTATCGAAAACTCGTAGAGGATGCTGATCCGGCAAAGCGAAAAAAATGAAATTGCAGGATTTTTAATATCTAACCTCGAGGAACCTGGAATGAATGCGGAAAAGGAGATGGATTCAAATCTTAATATTTCTTGCGAAGATGCCATCAAAATGTTGTCAAAGCTGCTGTTAGCCTGGGACGGGCAGTGGTTTTTAAAAACCGTTCGAGAAATTGGGTTGGAAAAAGCCATTGAACAGAACGCTCGGGTGCGCACAAGTTTTGCAAAGATCGAAATGCGGCAAATGCTGAAGACTTTGGGAATCAAAAAGGCGAAAAATCTTCGTGAGGCTGTTGATATTATTCAGGAATACAGTAAACTTTTTGGCGGGAATCGTATTCAGGCGGATTGGGATTTGCGCGGAGAAACGGAGGCAACCGTCCGCGTACATCGGTGTCCTGCTTTGGAAGGTGCTAAAAAAGCGGGACTGGCCCGCGTGGATCAGCCTTGTGTCGCCTGCGAGCGCCTGTGGCCAACATGGTTTTCGGTTCTGCTGCCAGAAAAACAGTGGACGTGTACTATTCCGGAATCGATGGGCAGAGGCGCCAAAATATGCCGTATCGAAATCAAGGGGGATTTTTAGGACGAGCAGCGTCCACATTGGCAAAAAATCGATGACATGTAATTCACTTAGGATATTGTCTGTGTTTTGTGAATGAACAGGAAGATTCTTCAGTCGCCTCGCTCCTTCAAAATGGCACACTCCGGTCACCGAGTGGTGTCAAAGTGAGCGGCTTTATCCGCTACAGTTTTTTTCCCGTCTGTTTCGACCACGCTTAGCGGCTGAATGGAATCGGATCTAAAAACAGGGAAATATCAAAATGCCCAAATTATTTAAACGCATCCATGAATTGGAGCTCCAGATTGATCAATATTTGGACATCGTTCTGAAAGGTACTCTGCTATTTCGTCAGGGAGTAAAATATTATCTTGAAAAAAAGCCGGAGGATTTTTCTGAACGATTAAAATTATTGGATGAATTGGAAAGCAAAGCCGATGAACTGAGGCGAGAAATTGAGAGCACGCTTTATTCTCGAATGCTCATTCCGGAATCCAGAGGAGATGTCTTAGGGCTTTTGGAGCAAACAGACGGTGTTTTGAATACAGCCACGGAAACGCTCATTCAATTTTCGGTTCAAAAACCCGAAATTTTTCCCAAATTTAATCAGGACTATCTTGATCTTACCGAATCATCGATGAATGCGATGGAAGAAATGGTGGGCGCCATTCGAGCCTATTTCAAAGATTTGATGGCTGTTCGGGATCATATTGACAAGGTTATGTTTTTCGAGGAAGAGTCCGATAGAATTTCACAAAAAATGCTGGCCGATCTTTTTGAATCGGAAGAAAACTTGTGCCAGAAACTTCATATCAGGGATTTTATTGATCAGGTGGAAAATATTGCGGATGAGGCTGAAGACGTGTGCGATCGTGTGTCAATTGCTGTCATCAAAAGGCATTTGTAAATTGCGTATTTCTGGCGCTATGGTTGCGAATTTTGCAAACATTTTTATCCGTTCGAGGGATGGCGATCGTGTACCGGTTCCTTTTCGCAAGTGTTTGAAAATGGAAATCTAAGCGATCGGATTTCCGTCGGCATTTAGAAAATGAATTTGGGAGAATCCCAACTCTCTGACTCCCCCTTCAATTTTTTCCCGATCGCCCACAACAACCCAAACTAATTTTTCGGGGTGAAGCACATGTTTAGCGGCCGCTTCTACCTGCTCCACATTAAGCGATTTAACCCTTTTGGGGTATTGGGTAAAATAATCCATTGGCAGTTGATATTGAACAATTTCCGCTATGGATGACGCAATGGCTGACATGGTTTCCCAGGAACCGGGTAACTCCAAAACTTGTTTTTTTCGAACCTTCTCCAGTTCCTCCGGTGTAATAGGTTTGCTGCCAATAATTTCCTTTAATTCCCTCGCCATTTCCACCATGGCCTCCCTGGTTTTGTCAGTTTGCACAGGCGCGTAGGCGATAAAGGGACGCTGTCCCCTGGCATTTACCAGAAATGTGAATGCCCCGTACGCCCAATGTTTGTCCTCACGCAGGTTCATATTTACGCGCGAGGTAAATGTACCGCCCAAAATATTATTCACCGCCTCAATGGCGATTTCTTCCGGATTGGCTTTTGGGGGTGCAATGTGCCCTGCGAAAATTATGGATTGAAGGGCGCCTGGCCGATCCAATATGAACACCGATGAATTTTCCGGCAATGTTACCGGCTGAATGTTTTTGGCGGGAACATCACCCTGCTTCCAATCCTTAAATAAATTTTCGAGGATCTGTCTTACCTCTTTCAAGTTGATGTCGCCCACAACGACAAGAGTGCTATGATTCGGTTTAAACCATGTTTTATGAAAGGTCGTCAGATGCTCGGTTGAAATCTGCGAAACGGATGCTTCTGTGCCAGAGCCGGTTAAAGGATTCCCGTACGCGTGGTTACTTCCGTAGAGGAGTTTTGGGAAAACCCGCAATGCCATTTGTACCGGCGTTACTTTTTCCCGTTGAATTTCTGATAGTTGAATCTTTTTGAGCCGGTTGAAATCATCCTCCGGAAAAATGGGATTTAAAATAATGTCGGCGAAAATATCGAGTGAGGCATGCAGATTTTTTTTCAAGGCGGAAAGTGCCACGCTGGATGTGTCCAGATTTGATCCACAGTGAAGTTCTGCCCCCAGCATATCCAATTCCTGGCTAATTTGCAGGGATGAGCGGTTTTTGGTTCCCTCGTCTAACATCTCCATTGCCAGTTTCGCCGTACCAGGCAGTGAAAACTGATCGGAGGCATAGCCGGCATCAATCAAGAGATTGAATGTTACAATGGGCAAAAAATGCCGCTCTGCAAGAATGATTTTCATTCCGTTGGACAGCTCCGTCTGCTGCAGTTCCGGAAAGCTTACTTCCGGAGGCTCTCCCGGCTCAGGCAGATGCTCTCGGTCGACCCGGTGTCGGATCGTTGTAAATTCAGGGAATGGATGTACTTCCAAAACATAGACTCCGTCTGAGAGCCATTCTTCTGCAACCGATTGAAGGGCTTGCGGTGTGGCTTTTTGGACGCGTTCGAGCGTGATCTTGTAGTGCTCCGCATTTCCCATAAAAACTTCATTTTTTGCCAGGATGTCAGACTTTCCTCCGAAGCCCCCAATTCGTTCAGTTCCCCTGATAAATCGTGTCACAAACTGGGTTTGAACCCGTCGCAACTCTTCAGGTGTGGGACCGTCGCTAAGAAAACGCGCGATCTCTTCATTGAGAGATTTTTCCACGCGGGATAGATCGATTCCGGGTTTGGCTGTAGCAATCACCGAAAATTGACCGCCAATTTCGCGCAGATCAACATAGGCGTAAACATTCGTGGCAATTTGCTCGTCATAAACCAATCGCTTGTACAGACGGGATGTTTTCCCCGAGGCAAGGATATCGCTGACAAGATCAAGATAATCGCCGTCTGAAGAGCCGTATTCCGGAACATTCCAAACCTGATAAATTCTGGCCTGGGGAACGCGGTCCTGAGCTACTTGCCGCTGGATGCCGTGCCGTCTGGCAATCCATTTCCTGTAGGTTTCAACAGGAGGTCCCGAAGGGATTTCTCCGAAATAGTTTTCCACTTTCCGTCGGGCGGTTTCTGTATCAATATCTCCGGCGATTACCAGAACGGCGTTTGCCGCCCCGTAATATGTTTGAAACCAATCGCGCACATTCTCGAGAGAGGTCGAATTCAGGTCTTCCATTGAACCGATCACTGTCCAGGAATAAGGATGTCCGGCAGGATAAGTGCTTTTTGTGATAAGTTCTTCTACTTTACCGTAGGGTTGGTTTTCTCCCTGGCGTTTTTCATTTTGCACAACCCCTCGCTGCTCGTCCAATTTGGCTTGATCGATTGCTCCGAGGAGATAGCCCATGCGATCGGATTCCATCCAGAGGGCCACATCCACGGCTGAAGTGGGCACATTCTGGAAATAATTGGTTCGATCATGATTGGTGGTGCCGTTTAGATCAGTGGCGCCAATGCGTTCCATTGCCTGAAAGTAATCATCGTTAAAATGCTCACTTCCATTAAACATAAGATGTTCAAACAAATGAGCAAGACCCGTCTTACCGGGTTTCTCGTTTTTCGCCCCTACGTGGTACCAGATGTTCACGGCAACAATGGGTACCTTGTGATCTTCATGAACCAGTAATGTTAAGCCGTTTGGCAGTGTAAATTTTTGGTAGGGAATGTCAATTTCCATAGGTGTGCTCGTCTCCATTTGAGTAAAATTACTGTATTTTGGCACATTTTCAGAGGGGCGTCATTCTCAGCTTGTCGCCTGCTCACCTCAGGCGGGAAGAGTCTCCAGCGAGGGCAATAGAGTCTTCCTCTGCTGAACGGTAGCTGAGCTGAGGAAGCGTGCGGCGGACTCAGAATGACATTTTTGCCAAACGACTATAAAATTAAAAAAGCCTTTTTTAAAAAAGGCCTTTTTGCTCCGGAGGAGGGACTCGAACCCCCAACCTAGTGGTTAACAGCCACCCGCTCTGCCGGTTGAGCTACTCCGGAATTCCATAAAAATTCGCTTGTAAATATAATAAATTTGTGTCTCTTTGTCAAGAGGGAAGTCATAAATTAATACAATTCTTTGAAAAAATTTCCTGCCGGGCTGCCATTCTGATCATTCAGTTCAAAATGGGGTTGCGCTTCCATAACTGATTAAATCTGTACAAGATGGGAAAATGCTTTTCGATTCTATTTAAACCTTGCATTCATCAAGATTATTTTGTTCATTATTAAGAAAGAAGCTGAACTAAAAAGAGAAAACTTACTATGACTGCAAATGCAATTACAATTGGAAGAGTTCTTTTGGCATTTTTGACAATTGGTTTTTACCAGATGAATTTTTATTTTGCCACGGCTGCTTTTTTTCTTACTATCTTAGTGATTTACTTAGATGCTCTCGATGGTGTGATTGCCCGGAAACTAAACCTGGCTTCTGATTTCGGTGCGCTTTTGGATATTGCCGGCGATCGGATTGTGGAAAATGTTTATTGGATTTATTTTTCCGCTATTGGAATGGTTACTTTTTGGGTGCCCATGATAGTGATTGCACGCAGTTTTATGGTGGATACCGTGCGAAGCGTTGCGTTTGCCGAAGGGAAAACCCCTTTTGGTGAAAAGACAATGATGAAAAGTCCATGGGCAAAGGCTCTTACCAGCTCTCGCTGGAGTCGCGCCATTTACGGGGTTTCCAAAGTCATTGTTTTTTGCTACCTGGGAGCTTTGTTAGCACTCCACAAGGGAATGGCAGAGGGACTTTTTTCTATTCCTCATCGCCTGGATGTTTTATTCGGGGTAATTGGCCAACTCATTGTTTATCTGGTAGTTGTAATGTGCGTGGTTCGAGGCATTCCCGTTCTGTGGGATGGACGGGAATACTTATTGTCGAAACGTTATCCGAAAAATTTTGACGCCGATGAATGATCCTGTGCGATTAAAAAACTGACAGTGATGTCGAAAATTCAAATAGCCGTTTTTGATGTGGATGGCACGCTCATTCCTCACACATCGCTTGAAATTCTATTCTTCAGGTGGCTTTTCACGAAAAAGATAATTGGCTTTCGGCAAATTCAAGCCTTTATTGTTCATGTGTTTTTGGGATTGCGAGAAGATAGAACAGAGGCGTTCCAACGCAATAAATTTTATTTGCGGGGTCTTCCACTGGAGAAACTTCAGGCATTATCGGGTGCTTTTTTTGAGGAAGAAATCAAGTCCCGCTTGTTTCGGACGCTTGTGGATCGAATGGACGTGTTTCATTCTCAGGGGAAAAGAAATATTTTGCTTTCCGGTTCGCTCCATTTTTTATTGGAGGAACTCGGGGCTCATTTGCCTGTGGATTCGGTCATCGGATGTCATCTGGAACTTCAAAAAGGTATTATCACCGGGCGGACCGAAGGGATTCATCCGTACGGAAAAGACAAAGTGCGGGCACTTCAGGAGTTTCTTAATTTCCGGCAAGTTGATTTTCACAATTCATGGGCATTTGGCGACCGTTGGCCTGATCGTTATTTGCTGCGTTTATTTGGGCATTGTGGCGTCGTTAATCCGGGAATTCGGCTGGAGGAATGGGCAAAACGGCGCCATTGTGAAATCATCCAAAAAGCGAGGTAAGGGCTTATGAAAGAAGAAGATGGGTTTTATCAGACATCAACGGGGGCGAAACGCCATTTTCACTTTTTTATGGCCGACCCTGAAAAGGCATCCGTGCTGCTGATTCATGGCCTTGGTGAACATGTGCTTCGATATGAGGACGTGGCCGCGGGATTCACATCCGAGGGTTTCAGCCTGTTGGGATTTGATCTTCCCGGGCACGGCCGGTCTGCCGGGAAACGCGGGCACATCCGCCGTTTTGGAGAGTTTATTTCGGAGGTAAAGCAATTCCGTCAGTTCCTTGAAACGCGCGATTTGCACCCGATTTTTGTCATGGGACACAGCCTCGGAGGACTGATTGCTTTTCACTACGGGTTAACCAACCCTTCGGGCGTGAAGGGGTTTGTGCTGTCATCTCCGGGACTTAAAGTCCGGATGAAAGTTCCATCCTGGAAAATTGCTCTCGGCAAAGGGTTTTCCAGCGTGTTCCCCGGATTTACGCAGGATAGCGACCTGCCCCCGGAGTCTATTTCTACCCAACCTGAAGAAGTGGAGAAATATCGCAATGATCCTCTGGTGCACAGCAAAATCACAGCGCGATTTTTTGTGGAAATGACCCGTGCCATGGAAGAGGTTTTTCAGAAAAGTCGAGGCTTTACGCTCCCTGTGATCATCATCCAGGGGGAAGAGGATCCTCTCGTGGATCCGGAAGGTGCAAAAATGCTGTTTAAGACGATCGGTTCTGCTGACAAAGAATTTCAGCTTTATCCGGGATCTTACCATGAAGTGTTTCACGATTTGGCTAGAGGGCAGGCACTTCGTGACGTTTCCCGGTGGATAGAAAAACATCTCGATTAAATACACGTTCGGAAGGAGGGTCCTCATCCGCCAACAGAGGGATGTGACATCGTTTGAGCAGAGCGCCCGTCTTCAACGATTTTTTGTAGATGTCTAAAAATAGGATTCCAGGAATCCCTATGCCAGAAGTCTCAGTTATTATTCCGACATTTAATCGCGCTGCCTGGATTGCAAATGCAGTCGATTCAGTGTTGAAGCAAACCATTCGCGATGTGGAGCTTATCGTTGTGGATGACGGCTCCACGGACGACACGCTGGAGGTTTTGGAGCGGTTTGGCAGCAGGGTCAAAATTGTGGCTCAGTCC
>Ga0114934_10002096_pt1 | contig 12862 bp, 7 predicted proteins | sample 4SBtaG_2_FD_99695 | JGI IMG/M metagenome (GOLD analysis project Ga0114934, IMG submission 99695) | Deep subsurface microbial communities from Kolumbo volcano to uncover new lineages of life (NeLLi) - 4SBTROV10_white metaG | ecosystem: Environmental > Aquatic > Marine > Volcanic ... | reverse complement strand
ATTTTACCTTTCATTTATATTGTTCTGACAAAGCTTCAAATACAGGAGCTAACATCTTACAAGGGCCACACCATGGTGCCCAAAAATCAACTATAACAGGTATATCTGAATTTTTAACTATCTCATCAAAGTTTTGATCTGTAACTTCTATATAATTCATTTAATTATAATTTAAATATATAAATGTGTTTTAACTATACTCGGGAAGTAGGACTTGAACCTACAACCACCTGATTCAGAGTCAGGTACTCTACCAATTAAGCTATTCCCGAACAAAAATTAAATATAGATATATCATATAATATTATTATTCATATATATCCATCTTTTTGTAACTATAAATTTTCCAATTGCATTCATTTCTTCAATAAGCAATCTTTTATGTTTCCAATCTATTTGCTTTACTATCCCAACATGTCAAGCATAATAATAATGCCTTCATCAAACTCTTATTACAACTATAGAACCAATTTTTGGTGTTTTTCATACATGATATCATGCAGTTTTAGCATGAGTATACCAATATTTTGCATTACCATTCCAAAGTTTTCTCTGTTTGTTTTTTGTTATGTAAGGAAACTTTTTTATGGCAACATACCGTGTACACTGTCATCTATAAAATCAATTTGTAACATTTGGATTGTACCATCTTTTATAAATAATATTTTTACCTTTATATGATAACTTTGAAGTAGTTTTACTTATACTTGTAATATAAGTAGTTTGCTTAGATTTCTGTGTTTTAAAAAGTTTTTTATATTCTTCTTCTGACATAGGGATAAAAACTTCATCTCATTTATCAAAAATATAATCATCAACATTTAAACTATTTGAAACTAATATATCTTCTTTGTTTATTTTATATTTTTTAGCAATTTCACTGGCAGTTTCTCACTTAGAGATATATATAAATCATTCTTCATCTGTTATAGTAAGTCTTTGTCAAGGTTTTATAATATCTGATTTTAATTTATTTACTTTTTTTATGTGAGATACTGTAATTCAAAAATTTAAAGCTATATTTGACAAAATATCTCATCTTTGGACAATATAATATATAACTCAATTTAAATTATTATCTATGTATATATTGTTAACATTTATTGTAGAACTATCTGATACATCCTCTTTTAATACATTAAGATTACTACCATAAGCTTGTACTTTTGAATAACTAGAGAAACTTTCAAACTTATCAGAATTTAAAATTAAATAAAAAAATCCTGTTATAGCAACAAGATTTAAAAATAATGATGTAAATGATATTTTAGATCTATATTTAAATTTCATATAAATATATGTCTTATAAAAACGGAGAGGGAGGGATTCGAACCCTCGGTTGCCGCAAGACAACGGCTGCTTTCAAGGCAGCTGGTTTCAACCGCTCACCCACCTCTCCAAATAAAGTAAGAATAATAATAAGAATTTAATATGGTTTTTCAAGTTTTTTTTATGTTTTTTCCATTCAAGGTTTCTAGCTCATTTAGAATATAGATAGTGTTTAAATAATATAGTTTTAAGTATAATCTTGTAGTATTTTCTTATATCTAAATATATTATTTGCGGATTTTTACTATAAGGACTTTTTATCAAAATATTAACTTATAAAAAAAGCCCTGCAAATAGCAGAATCTTATGACTACATAAAACTTAGCTTAATTACTAGTTTTTCATAGTTGTTCTAATTTATCAAGGAAATCGATTAGATTATAAGAATAAGTTAAATACCAGAATAAAGCAGAACTATTTCCGATCCCGAGCGTCAGTAGAATTAACGCACTGTACCGCCCGGTTATCCCATGCCCCTTCTATGTCGTCAATGAACACAGAGTCCGCATGCTGGTCATCTGCAAGTTTAGATACACTCCAGGGTTCGCACATATGCCAAACTTTTCTGAACCGACCAGTTCCAGTAAGCAAGACTCCATATTGATAACTTTTGCAGAAGCCTCCCCCACCTGGTCCTGTTATCCTTGTACAAGGTCGTAAACAGTCACAATTAGTTATGGCATACTGTCAAAAGTTACCCGAATAGGCTCTGTATATCCTATGCACTTTTTTGTCTGGGAAGCCTACATATAACTGCTGGTCATGAGTGCCCCTCCAAGTACTAGCACAAAAATGTATACCATCCCGTGTAGTTCCACACTTCTGAGCTCCTCCAGAGTTTACCGTTTCGACAACAAACTTTTTAGTAGCGACATCGGAGTCAGTAATAGGTCCAGAGACATTAAAAATTCTATGTCACTGCATATCAACTCAGCCAGATACTTTCAAATTTTTAATTGAAATATCATCAGCTAACTTATCACTAGTTACTGCATTGTCATCTATATTCCGCGTTGTTAATTGCTTTAATCCTATATCAGCACTTGTTATACTTCCATTTACTATTTTATCACTTGCTACTGCATTTACTCATATCTTTGTATTTGTTATAGATCAAGTATTTATGTCCCAACTTTGTATACCATAATTTTCTATCTTGGAAGATGTAACTGCATCATATCATAACTTAGTATTTGTTACTGCCTCATTTGCTATATCTGCATTTTTTACTTCTCAATCTTTTATATCTGCAGATACAACAGTATCATCCTTTAAAGCTCATGTTTGTATATTTAAAGCACCTGACATTGTTATACTTCCATCTCATCCATCTATTACAACTTTTTTTGTTCCTAGATCTGTCCCATCGTTTGTCCAAATCATTTTTTTTATATATGCAACTGTATTATCTAAGGTTTGAGTTACATTCAATGCATAACTTAACCCAATTCAACTAATTATACCTAATATTAAAATTCATAATAATTTTCTTTTTGCTCTCATTTGGTATTATCTTTATATATATTAAAGGCATTTTAATTATATTTTTATATTTTATATTTTCAAGTTTTTTTTATGTTTAGTTCATTTTCAAATAAAGTGCCCCATATATAATTATAATAAAAATATATAATTTTCTATATCAAATATATTTTATTATCAATTATCACTTCTTTACTTTCGTGATGTTTTCTTTTATATTCTATAATCTTATCTATAGTTTCTATATCTTCTGGTAGTTCTATAAGAACTTGTTTATATACAGTTTGTTTATTTAAGTTAGCATCTTCATTATTTTTTTCTTTTTTAGTCTTTCATCCTTTATCCTTACTATTTGTATTTATTCTCAACATTCTTATGTTTGCCACTGTTTCTTTCTCATTAAATTTTCATTTATTTTTTAATTTATCTATAAGTTTTTCAAGATTTATCTTATATATTTTTTGAATGGATATTCTTTTTTCTTTTCTTCATTCTAATATAACAATATCAAATAAATTTAAACCTGAAGTTGTCTTTAAATAAAAACTAATATTTCAAACAAGATCTTCAACCTCTATAAAAAATCATCAATATCTTGTTTTACTTATATTTTTAATAAATCACATTATCTTAAAATCTCATTCATATTTTTGATTTTTAACTTGAGTAGAAAAATTATATTTTCTTTTGATATATTTATAAAGTCAATCAAAAGGATGTTCTGATATAAAAGTTCAAAATGTTTTATACTCTAAATATAGTTTTTCCATCTTAGTAAGTTTATCAGCTTTTTTAAGTTTTAATGGTTCATGTCAAAGAATATCCTCTCCAAAAAGTCACATTCAACTATTTTCTTTATATATTTTTGATTGTTTAGACCATTCAAGTATAGTATCTATATTTGCAATTAAAATATTTCTTTCCCAAAAAATATCAAGTGTTCAAGATTGCACCAAAGCTTCAATTGTCTTTTTATTGACATATTTTTCAATTCTTGTAAGAAAATCTTCTAAATTTTTATATTTTCAATTATCTTGTCTTTCTTTTTCTATAAATTCTCAAACTTCATAACCAATTCATTTTATAGCTAAAAATCATATAACTACAGAATCTCCAACAGCTGCTATATGATTAAAAGATGTATTTACATTTACGGGTAAGATTTTTATTCATCTAATTTTAAGTTCTCCCAAAAGTTCAGCAAATCTATCGGTATTTTCTTCTGTTGATCTTAGAAGTGCAGCATAGAATTCAACTGGATGATGTGCCTTCAAATAAGCAGTTTGATAAGCTATGATAGCATAACAAGCAGCATGAGATTTATTAAAACTATAATTTGAAGCAGGCTCAATCATCTTTTCATAAACATACACAGATACTTCCTCTTTATATCATTTTTTAGATGCTTTTTCTATAAATTCTCATTTAAGTTTATCTATAACCTCTTTTATTTTTTTACCAACTCACCTTCTTAAAAGGTCAGCTTCACCAAGTGAAAAACCAGCCATAGCCTGGACAATCCTCATAAGTTGTTCTTGATATATAGGAATTCAATAAGTTACATCCATAAAAGGCGATAAGTCTTTTGTAATCATATTTGTTTGTTCATCTGCTATTTTTTTTCAATATTTTTTTACAAGTTTATCATAAACTTCCTTTGAAAGATAAGTAATTTTTTCTTTTCAATATTTTCTATCTATGTAATTTGGAATCCATTCCATAGGTCAAGGACGATAAAGTGCAACCATAGCAATGATATCATCTATATTTTCTGGTTTAAGTTTTTTTAACCAAGATCTCATACCATCTGATTCAAATTGAAAAACTCATACAGTATCTCATGTTTGAAATATCTCATAAGTTTTTTTATCATTTATATCTGGTTCAAAGACATAATAATCAAAAAAATTTTCATAAATTTTATTTATCTTTTTTCATTCTTTTTCTGACTTTTTTTTAAGTATTTTAATAGTATTTTTTATAATTGAAAGATTTCTAAGTCAAAGAAAATCCATTTTAAGTAATCAAATATCTTCAAGACAATGCCCATTATACTGAGTAACAACTCTTGAAAAATCTGGTTCTTTACTTCAAGGTTTTGGTGGATATTGTATAGGAGAATAATTTTCTATTTTTTCAGGTGCTATGATAACTCAACAAGCATGCACTCAAAGTTGTCTCGCAGTTCATTCAAGTTTGGATGCAAAATTAACTACCTTAGTCAAAGTTTCATCTTCATCAACCATTTTTTTAAATTCTCCATTTTCATTGTATGATTTTTCTATACTTTTTTCTATATTTGCAGACATAGCATTTGCTTTTGTAAAACTTATTCAAAAAATTCTTGCTACATCTTTAAAAGATGCTTTTGCAGCCATAGTCATATATGTTCCTATATTTGAAACTTTTTCCTTTCAATATTTATTTTTACAATATTTAAGTATATTTTCTCTTTCGGTATCTTCAAAATCTGTATCTATATCGGGCATAGAAACTCTTGCAGGATTCAAAAATCTTTCAAAAAGTAAGTCATAATTTAAAGGATCTATTTCAGTAATCCTTATAAGATAAGAAAGCACACTTCAAGCAGCAGAACCTCTTCAAGGTCATACAGCTATTCAATTTCTTTTTGCATACATTATATAATCTTGCACAATAAGAAAATATGTATCATATCACATCTCATAAATAACTTTAAGCTCATATTCAAGTCTATCTATATAATCTTTTAAGGTATGATTTTTTATCTTTATATTTCAATGTTTTTCAATAAAATATTTTTTTAAATCTGTATATGATTTCAATGTTGCCTCTTTAAGTTCTCATGGAGAAACTTCAGTAAGTTTTTTAATAATTTTTCAATCTTCTGTCCTATCAGTTAATTTAAGTAAAGTATCTTCATCCCAATTTAGATTAAATCTTTCATTCATATATTCATATCACATATAACGAAGCTGAAATTCTTCTTTTTTCATAGAAAAAATTAAAAAAATAAACCTTTGTTTATACTATTTATTTTAATTTAAAAGTAAAGAAAAAATAAGTTAATAATCATAAAATTAGAGTTAAAATTTGAGAGCTGAAAAACTAAGAAGAATTTAGAACTGAGAAATTAAAAGATATCAAATATATAATATATATAATATATATCTTTAGTCTTTAACCTTTAACTTTTTTCCCCTTTTACTTTCATTTTTTTAATTTCAATACAGCAGGAATATAAAGTAAAACTATAAATGTTCATAAAGCTAAACCTCCCATAAAAGATAAAGCTAAACTACCCCATAAAGCATCTTTTACAACTAAAGTAGCTAATCATAAGACTGTTGTTAAAGTAGTTAAAAACACTGGAAGCAATCTGGATAAAACTGTCTTAATCAGAATTTCATTTTTATTATTTCAAGTTTTCTTCAATTCTTCATATCTTTCAAGCAATAAAATTGCATCATTTACTCAAACTCAAATCAAACCAAACATACCAAGTTGAGCAGCAAAACCAAATGGTATATCAAAAAGTAAAAGTAAAGCAAAAGCACCTATAAACAACAATGGAATAATACTAAATATTACCAAAGGATAAAAATAATTAGAAAAATTTAATACCAAAACTGCAAACATTAAAAATATACCAACCATAAAAGCAATTCATAAATCTTTTCAAGATTGTTTCATATCTTTTATATCTGATGCATAATAAAGTTGTATATTTTTATCTTTTTCTACAACTTTTTGAATTTGTGTAGTAATAGGTCATAATAAAGCATCTGGTTTTTTATAAGCAGAAATATTTAATACAGGTTTTCCATCTAAATGGATATAATATCTTACATCTGGATTTAAGTTTATACTTTTAATAATTTCTGAAAAATATACATTAGTTCAAGGAATTATCATAGAATCAAAATCTATATTCTCTCATGAAAAATTTATATAAGATTGTATCGGAATTATATCTTTTCAAAGATTAGAAACACTTGCAACTCATAAAGCTTGTCATTCATAGTTCCAATTTTTTGAATAAAAACTTAACAAAAAAGCATTTATATCAGATATATTTAAATTAAGTTGTCTTATCTTATCCAAATCATATATTATTTGCACTTTTCAATTTCCATATTCTAAAGAACTTGACCAATCATAAGTTCAAGAAATTTTTTTTAATTCAGGAAGAATCTTTTTATAAGCCTTTGCTAAGATATCAACATCATCTCAAGTTCAATTTTTTACAGCTATATCAAATCAAACATCTTTACCAGAACTTGGCCCATTTTTTCTTACAAAAGCAGAAAGTTCTTTTATTTTTCAATTAAATTGTCAAATTTTAGAATTTAAAAGCTTATTTAAGCTGGGATAAAGTTTTACAGCATTATATTTTTCAGATCTTTTTTCTGTATCTGTTAAAGTAATATTAAAAGTAGTTAAATTTGGATTAAAAGCACTTGAATAGAATACACTGTCTAATGGATCAAATGTTTCATAATCTCAAACTTTTATTTGGATAGATTTTACTATATTTTTTTTATCTTTAAAAAATTTTTTTATGTAAGAGTAGATTTTGTCAGTATAAATTTTATTTTCTTTTAAACTTACATCATTTGCATATTTTATATTTACATATATATTGTTTTTATCAGTAGCAGGCATAAAATCTGTTTTTCAAAATTTAATAAAAACAAACAATGAACAAGCAAATAAAAGCCAAAAAGCAAAAATTATTTTTTTAGGATTATTTAAAACTATTTTAATTAGCTTTTTAAAATTTCTATAAATAAAATTATCTTTAATCTTTCATCAAGAAGTTAATTTAAAATTATCTTTATACAAATAAGTCAAAATCAAAGGTAGAAACACAAATGCTACAAGCATTGAAATTATCAATACTGCATTTACAGTAATCGGAAGATATTTCATAAACTCTCATATTACACCAGAAAGCATAAAACTCAATGGTAAAAACATAGCAATAGTTGTTAAATTTCAAGACATAATAGGTTTAAAATATGTTTTTACAGAATATGCAATTGCTTTGTATTTATCATATCATTTTTTGATACCCTCATCAAAGCCCTCTATGATTACAATTAAATTATCAACCATAATTCACAAAGTTAAAACAAGAGAAAAACTTACAATATTGTTAAAAGTGTATCAAATAGCATTTAAAAATATAAAACTTATCAAATAAACAAGAGGAAAAGCTAAAAATATACTTAAAGATTCTTTAAGTCAAACAAACACCAAAATTACAATTAAAATAATCAAAGAAGTTTGCCGAAAATTATTTATAAAAGTATAGTAAGTATTATTTATTTCTGTAGTCCTACTTGAAACTTCATTAAATGTTAAATTGTTTTCTTTAAAAAATTGTTTTTTAGTTTGTAAATAATCTTTTATCTTAGAAACTACATTTAAAATATCTGTTCAAGGTACTTTATAAACCATATAAGTAATAGCTGATTTTCCATCTAAAAAAGATTCTTTTTTATAAAATCAAGGCCCTACACTAATTTCTGCTATATCTTTTAATCTCAAAACAGATCAATCTTTATTTATCAAAGGAATTTCTCTAATCTGATCTTTTACACAAACAGTTTTTTTAAGTAAATCTCATTGACAATTTTTTAAACTATAACTACTTGCTTTGAAAGAATATAAAACTCAATTAATTTCTTTTTTATCCAATGAATCATCTTTTATAAAACTATTAAGAATTCAAACTATTCACTTAACAGATAAATTGTATTTTTTTAATTTTTTATAATCAAATTTTATTTGTATTTTTGGAATATATTTTCAAATTATTGCTACTTTATCAACTCAAGAAATTCTTTTTAATTCATCTTCCATAAACCTTATTTTATCATAAAGAGTAGAAGGATATAAATTTGAAGAAATAGAAAAAGTATATACAGGAAAATCAATGAAATCTGTCTTTTTTAGACTAATTTGTGTAGAACTTGGTAAAGATGTTTTTACTTCATCAAGAGCAGATTTCGAATCACTATAAGCTGTATTTTTATCTGTTCATTTTTTAAATTCAGTTGTTAAAACTGATACATTGTCTGTAGAAATACTTTTGAAAGTAGTTAAATTTTTAACAGAAGAAAGTTTGTCTTCTATCTTTTGTGTAATTTGTTCCTCAACAGTTTTTGAGTCAGCTCATGGAAAAGTTGTAACAATAGAAAAAAAAGGAATATCTATATCAGGAGATGATTCTTTTGGCATAGTTTTAAAACTATAAAATCAAAGTCCTATAGATAAAATCATAATAATTAACAAAAATGGTCTAAGTTTTTTAAAGATTTCAAGCATCAAAAAAATTTAACAAATAAATTATTTACAAATTTTATCTCCTATTGAAAGTCAAGATGATATATTAGCATAAAGTCAATCTATATTTTCCAAATTAATTTTTACAGATTTTATTTCTCATCAAGAAAAAACTTTTTTCACATATTTACCAGTAAGTTTATTTATCATAAAATCCAAAGGAATTTTTATATTTTTAGTAATATTTTTATTACCATCATTTTTATTATTATAACTTACATTTATAATTTTTCACTCAGAGAACAAAGTTGCAAGATCAACTGTTTTATCATTACAAAGTGCAAAGTTATCTGTTTCATAAATATTATTTTGACTTACAGATTCTTTATAAGTAAGCAATGAAACAATTTTAGTTTTACAAAGCTTATTATTGTTTTTTAAAGAAACATAATTTCAAATTTGTAAACTTTTATTAGTATAAATCTGTAGTTTTAATCAGGCTTTATCTGGAACTATCTGACAAAGCAAACTATTTGGTCAAACCTTATTTCAAACAGATACATTTTTAGATTTTATTTTTCAACTAACATTTGTATAAATCTTTTGCTCTTGTAAATTTATATTTATCTGATTTAAACTTGATTTAAGTTGAGTTAATTGATTTTCAAGCTGTTTAACTTGAATTTTTTCTTTTTCTGATAAAGAATTAATTTGAGAAATAATATTACTTAAACTTGCTTTTAAACTGTCAAGTTGAGATTTAGTTTTGTTTGTTTGAATATCTAAATTTGAAGTATAAGAATTCAATTTATTTTTGTTTATGTTTGTAATTTGATTTGAAATAGTATTTATTTGAGTTTGCAAATTTATAATCTTATTATCATAATTATTTTTTACAGTTTCTAGATTGTTTATAAGTGTATCTAAAGCATTTTTTAAACTAATTAAATTATTATCATATTGAACAAAAGTCTTATAATAACCATCAATTAATGTTTGTGAAAGATTTCTTGAAGGAACAGAATCTTTTATATTATTTTTAACTAAATTTACTAAATCATCTAGTTTTAATAGATAATCAGACCATCAAGTATTATTTGTAGAAAAACTATCATTAAGTTTTAAAAATTCATTTTTTATATTTTCTTTTGTAGAAGTATTTTTAGCACCTAAATAATCTTCAAAAGCATCATTTTTATTTTTATTTGCATCTGTAATTCCATACATTTCATCTATTTTTAGTAATACATTTTTTGTTAAACTTTTAGATTGTGAAACACTATTTTTTATACTTTGATTTAGTTTATTCAAATCTGCATTTTTACTTTTTTCAAGTGTAGCTTCTGAAGTTTTTAAATCTTTTAATTGAGTTTGTAAACTGCTAAGTTGAGATTTTAAGTCATTTACTCAATATGCTTTTTGGTTTATAAGTTTATCTAAAGAATTTTGTAAAATCTTAATTTGATTTTCTAAAGATGTCTTTTGATTGCCTAAAGATTGATTTTGTAAAGAAAAATCAGATTGTGTAGAAGAGATTATGTTTTTAATATTTAAAATTTGATTATTTAAAGATGATTTTTGATTTAAAAGATTTTTAATATTTGGATCTGACCAATCAGGCTTTATGGTAGCAAGCAAAGTCTTAGAATTAACTGTTTTTCAATTTTCACAATTTAATTTAGAGATGATTCAACCATTATTTGAAATAATATTTTTTATATTTGAGCTTACTACTTTTGATTTCAAAGATAGATTTTGATTTATTCAAGTTCAAATAGAAAAATATTTATTACAAGTTTCATTAACATTAACATTAACATTTTGATTTGGCATATTTTCATTAGCTTGTTTTGTAGAACATCAAGCAAGCAAAAAACTTAACATTGCAAGGTAAAATATTCTTTTCATTATTGATTATTATTAAATAAATTTTCAAATTCTTTCAAATGCTTTTTTATTTCATCTGTAGGAGCTATTATAATTCATTTTCAAGATGCAGAAAGAATAACTACCTTATCTTGTGGCTTTATTCATAAATTTTCCCTAGCCTCTTGAGGAATAACTATTTGTCATTTAGGTCAAACTTTTGTAATCCCATAAAGTTTCATGATTAAAAAATTATAAGTATAAAAAGTAATACAAGTTATACTAATGTAATTTGTAAAATCAAGAGGAAAATTAAATAAGTAATTGTATAGTTTATCAGCTTAGAAAATATAATATAAATTGTAAAAAATATTTGTAAAATTACTCAACAACATCAAGTTTTACACAATTTCAAATCTTATATCACATATGTTTTAACAATAATGTTTTTAAATACAAAAGTATAACTTTATTTTTTTCAGATATATCATGAAGAACCAAATAACCATCTATAGTATCAACTATTGTTTGATATACATAATTAGCTTGAGTATGATATTTATTTTCAACTATAGTATAAATTTTTACTGCTAAATTGTCTATTTTTTGCTTATTTGTTGAGCTTATAGTATAACTTGCAAAACTTGATGAAAAAGTTATAACAATTCATACAAATATGGCAATAATTAGTTTTTCCATTTTTGACAAATTTAAATATATAAATATAATATATCATATAAACTTTTATCTTAAAATATCAAGTAAATAATGAAAAAAATTTTAATAGTTTCAGATTATCTAGAAAATATATGAGGTATAGAAAGTTATATAAATAACTTAAAATATCTACTTAAAGATGATTTTGAAGTTCATTACTTTTGATGAAAAAATATTACAAAATACAAAAAAATATGGTATCTTATGAAATCTTTTTACAACAAAGAATATGCAAAAAAGTTTAAAAACACGATAAACGAGTTAAACCCTGATATTATATGGTTCCACAGTACAGCAAGATTGTTATGACCTGAAGTTGTAAAACAAGTAAAAGATTTTAAAGGATTAAAAATAGCGACTTATCATGATTTATGATATTTTCATCTTTTTGCAAATGAAGTATGGAATGAAAAACAAGTTCCGAAGTGTTTTTCTCTAAAAGAATTTTTTAAAACTTCTAAAAAAGGAAAGATATTGTTTTTTTATAGCATTTTTAAATATCTAAAACTTAAAAAGCTTAGAAAATATCTTTATAACTATATGGATTATCATACAGTTCCAAGTGCATTTATGAAAGATTTTGTATATAAACTTTGATATGCTAAAAAAGATAATATTAAAGTTTTAAGCAATTATGTCTTAAAAAATCAAATCACAGAAAGGAAAAATATACACCAAGAGAAAATAAATTTTATATTTTTTTGAAGACTTGAAAAAGAAAAATGATTTTGACTTTTAATCTATTTTCTTTGACAATTATGGGAATTAAAATTTCATAATAGAAAAAAATTTGATAAAATTACTTCAAAGATAAGAATTTTTATATTTTGAGATTGAAAGAAAAAAAAGAATCTTTTGGAATCTTTTGACAACAAAGACCTATATTGAAATAATATTTGAATAGTTAAAAACTTAGAAAATGAGAAAAATATCTTAGATAAAATAAATGAAGATGATTGAAAATTTGTATATTATCTTTGAAAAAGGAATTTTGAAACTATTAAAGAATTTTTAAGTTTTTCACACTATGAATTAGTTCCAAGTTTATTTTTAGAAACTTTCTGACTTTCAGCTGTAGAATGAGCTATAAACCAAGTTATACCTGTATGATTTGATAAAGAGAATATTAAAAATTTCTTACTTGAAAAATATAAAGTAGATCCTATAAATCCAGCAACTAACTTTTCAAAAAAATTAT